>Ga0233428_1001829_pt1 | contig 21665 bp, 8 predicted proteins | sample SI_118_April2016_4_FD_179890 | JGI IMG/M metagenome (GOLD analysis project Ga0233428, IMG submission 179890) | Seawater microbial communities from Saanich Inlet, British Columbia, Canada - SI_118_April2016_120_MG | ecosystem: Environmental > Aquatic > Marine > Inlet | place: Canada: British... | reverse complement strand
GTGCATTGGCCGAGATGTTAGCAGCCGACCCTTTCAGAGTGTGAATCTGTTGTTTAAGGGCAGGGAGATCATCCTTGTTCAGGGTGTCGATGAGGGTCTGTATAAAATTCTGGTTATCATGGTTGAAGTGGTCAAGAATTTTCAGGTAGAACGCTTGATTACCCATGATTCGATGAACCCCCTCACTTACCTCCAGCCCTGGCAGGCTCTCTGGCCAGTCGGATGAGAGGGGCTCTACCTTCTTCTCCGTAGCTGGTTTATTGGTTGTCTCAATGGGGGCTTGCCTTTTCCATGCAGAGATTTCCTGGTAGAGCGCATTGATATGGATGGGTTTGGGGATGTACCCATTCATCCCGGCATCCTCTGCCCGTTTCTCATCTTCTGGCAGTATATTGGCGCTCATTGCGAGAATGGGCAGCTCCGTGGCAAGAAAATGTTTACGGATCTGTCGGGTTGTCTCATATCCATCTATCCGGGGGATCTGGATATCCATTAGGATGAGATCAAAGTGGTTCTCTGTCGTGAGATCAATCGCTTCCTGACCATTGTTGGCGACCGTTACCTCAATCCCCACGTTCTTCAGCACCTCCCGAGCCATCAGTTGGCTGGCCCGGTCGTCCTCAACCAGAAGGATATGCATCCCCTGTAGTGAGGCGATCTCTGCAGCTTGGGGCTCCAGTGGCGTAGTGGTTCTCTTGTCGCGACCCAGCCAACGGTTGAGGGTAGTGAGCAGGGTAGATGGCTGAAGGGGGCGGGTTGTGGTCGGAGGCATGGTGGTAGACTTTAATACAGAATTTGATCTCAGGTGATGGATAAAGATGTAGTCTGTAGAATAAGCGCTTGAGCAGCTACTGTAAATACCTGAATATATTTGAGCTGAACTCAACAATAGAGGTACCCTGGAACAATGCCATAGAACCCTTATCCGTAGTCTCGGACAGGCTCCTAGCAGCATGGGGTAGTGGTCTCCTGTACAATGGAGGATCATGAAAATCAACCGCCTCAATAATCTCATCACCCAGCAGATTGGGTGGTTTATGATCATTGCTCTGGTACCTCTGTTGATCATGGGTGGGGTTGCTCTCCATCTGGCAAAAGTGGCCATCACAGAAGAGATTTTACGTGACCTCAGCTACGTCAGTGATATCCGAAAACATCAGATCAATGACTTTTTTTCCGAACGTCGTAACCACCTCCGCAACCTTTCTCAATCCGCACAGCTAATCTCTGAGTTCCTGCAGCTCAACAAACCGCACAAACACAAAAAGAGTTTGATCTATAACAATCCGAGTCTGCCCGCCCTGATTCAGCAGTGGGGTCTGAAAAACCTGATTCTCATTACCAACGAGGGAAAGTTCATTGCGGATCTGCTCCAACCGGAGCTGATTGATGTAGACCTTCAGGATGATTTTTTTATCGACTCCGTTTTGGCGAACAGTTTTCAGGAGGTCGTTCGCACACAATCTATTTCGACTCCCCACCACGGTTACTATGAACCCTATGACCGTTTTGCCACCTTTATTACTGCCCCTGTCCATCATCAGGATCAGACCATCGGGATGGTGGCGGTAGAGGTGGATACCTCCCGCCTCAGGGATATCCTCTCGATCCGTGAGCACCACCAATCCAGTCAGAACAGTGCATTACTACTGGCCACGCAGGGGCAAAGTGGCATCTCTCTGCTCCATCTCGACTGGGATGTCCCAGAAGCTACGGACGAGTGTCTCAGACACCGCACCGAAATTTCTGATCAGCTCCCGATGATTCGAGCACTGCGTGGAGAACGGGGGAGTGGCTGGAGTATTGATACCGCCTGCCAACCCATACTGGTCGCGTGGCAACCACTGGAGGGGCTCAACCTCAGTATGGCCCTACTGAAAACCGAAGATGTTGCCCTCACTACAGTCACCCATCTACGCACCATTCTCATTCAGACAGGAAGTCTGGCGACTGTTTTTGCCCTTCTCCTCGCCTTTTTTGTCTCTCTTCCTCTGATTCTCCCACTGCTTCAGCTGACGCGTGTGACCCAACAGATCGCTCATGGTGAGCCCCTGTTAGAGGTGGTTGAGCAGCTACCGAAGCAGGTCAGGATCAACGAAATTCAGGCGCTCTCCGATGCGATCAGAAAGATGTTGCTGACCATCGGCAACCATACGCAAGAGCTTGAGGAGTATCAGGACAACCTTGAGCACCATGTCTACTACCGTACCGCAGCGCTGAAGAAGAGTCAGAGAGAGGCGGAGGAGGCCAACCAGAGTAAAAGTGAATTTCTGGCACGTATGAGCCATGAGATTCGCACTCCCCTGAATGGGATTGTCGGACTCTCTGAACTGCTTACCGAAACCCCGCTCGACCCTGAGCAGCAGCGTTATGTTGACTCGCTCAATAGCTCCAGCCACCACCTCTCAGGGCTGCTCAGTAATATCCTTGATTTTTCAAAAATTGAGGCTGAACAATATACGATCCAGGCAACCCCCTTCTCTCTTCCCCGCATTATTGAACAGATCCACTCTATCGTGGTTCTTGATGCTGACCAGAAGGGGCTTGCGTTCAAGAGCATGCTTCACCCCTCTATTCCCAAGCGACTCATTGGTGACCCCAGAGTCCTTCGGCAGATTCTTCTCAACCTGCTCAGTAACGCAATCAAATATACCGAGGAGGGAAAAATCGCTCTGATTATTTCACTGGAGATTCAGGGAGATCTGGAGATTACCCTCCGTATTCGGGTCAGTGACACGGGTCGTGGTATTCCAGCCAACCTCCAACCTCAGCTCTTCGATGCCTTCAGTCGGCTGCATGATGAGGGGGAGAATAGCCCCCCAGGTACCGGCCTGGGGCTATCCATTACCAAATCTCTGGTAGAGCAGATGAGAGGCGAAATCTGGTTACAGAGCAGTGAGGGAGAGGGGAGTGACTTCTTTATTCTTTTGCCACTCAAGGTTGCCCCTGCAGAGACAACAGTGGCTCCTCTCCTCGCGCTACCGACAGGCTCTGCGGAACAGCAGAAACAGACCATCTTGCTGGCGGATGACTCAAAGGTTAATCGGCTGCTGATTAATCGCTTTCTCAGGGAGAGCCACTACCAGCTACGTTCAGTAGAGAATGGTGCTGAAGCAGTCATTGCTTACCAGCAAGAGCAGGTCAACCTTATTCTGATGGATATTCGAATGCCTGTATTGAACGGGATTGAGGCAACCCGTCAGATTCGTAGCCTGGAACAGGAGCACCATCTCCCTCCGGTTCCGGTGGTTGCTATGACTGCCGATGTGCTGGAAGAGACCCGTCAAAAGGCTTTTGATGCGGGTTGCACCCACTGGCTCCCCAAACCGATCACAAAAATACAACTCTATGAGACGCTTCAGAATATCTTGCCGCAGCCGCTAAAACCGGTGCCAATACAACAGCCTCAATATACGAAAGATACCGATGATACATTGACAGCACTGTTTCTGGACGATAGCCTCAGCAAGCTGGCGGACCTGCGCAGGGCGCTAGAAAATGAGGCATGGGCCAAAATCGCTCAGAGTACACATACCCTCAAGGGGAATGCAATGATGCTGGGGCACAAATCACTGGGAGAGATCATGGCGCAGATTGAGCAACAGGCGCACCAACAGCAGAGGGGAGAGATCGAGGTCCTGCTTGAACAGTGTGATATCGAAATCAGGAAGATCGGCACTTCATGAACCGTATTCGCGTTTTACTGGTCGATGACCAACCGCTGATTCGTGAGGCACTCCGTACCTTCCTCTCCAAATCGGATGAGATAGAGATCGTCGGTACCGCAGAGAGTGGACGGGATGCACTGGCGCAGATTGAACCCTGTCAGCCCGATGTAGTCATTCTCGACATTCGGATGCCGGATATGGATGGGGTAGAGACCACCCTCCGCATACAAAAACAGTATCCGACCCTCAAAATTGCCGGGCTTAGCAGTATCTCTGACAAATATCGTGCGACCGAAATGTTGCAAGCGGGAGCAGAGGGGTTCATCACCAAAGATACCCCTCCGGCAGAAATTGTGGATGCCATCCGTACTATTGTCGCCGGAGAGACCTTTGTCAGCCCCTCCATTTTTGCTGAGGAGCTGGCGCGGGGGGAGTCTATTGAGGAGGCGATGAAGCAGCTCTCCTCCAGACTACTCACCGTCCGGGAGAAAGATATTCTACGGGCACTCGCTGGTGGACTGACGAACAGTGGTATTGCCGAGAAGCTGTTTGTCAGTCCACGAACCGTTGAAAAACATCGTCAGAATATCATGCACAAGCTGGAGCTACAGAACGGCGTAGAGTTGGTCGCATATGCCTATCGGGTGGGTATTATTGATGACTAGAATAATTTATTAAGTAGATTCCCAAACCCCTGTCTCATCTTCTCCTCAGAGTTACCTCCCTCTGATTGAGACTCTCCTCCTCCCAACAGATTTCCCAACTTTTTCTTCAGTTTCTTCTGTAGCGAATCTTTGAGCAGATCTTCCAGATCTACCTTGACCTTAGGGTTGTCCAGTGTGCCATGTAGAAGAATCGGTATCGATTTTCCTGACAACCGCTCCAGCCCCTCTCCTGCTCCAGCGGTCAAACTCTCGGCCACCGTTGCATTGAGCCGATACTCCATCTGGCCACTCTTCAGCTCAACCCACCCCGCCCCACGGATCTCCATCAAGGAGGTACGCATTACTAAATTATCACTGGTCAGTCGTCCATCTCTGGCGTGTACCGTTGCCTTCAGATCCTCAAACCGGGTCTCATTAGGCTCACTGCCTGTGGGGAGTGGTTTCCGCTCCAGCAGTGCTTGTGCCTGGCGAATCAGACGGCGGAGGTTAACTCCCTGAATCGCACCCTCGGTGACCTCAACCCGGGCATTACCATCTACGCTATCCATCATCTCTGCTGTGGTGATCCCTACCACTCTGAAGTCTCCCTCGGCAGAGAGTAGCCCTCGCATCGCCTCTACATCACTCCTCTCCTTGAGCAGGCGTCCCAGGTCAACCCTGGTGAGTGACTCCTGTAGTGCAACCTGCACCGGCTCAACATTTACATCGATCCCCACTGTGCCTTGATAAGTGCCCCCATAGAGCTGTGCAGAGAGCGGCCCTACACTCACCTGCCCCTCTTTTATGGAGAGCTGGAAATCGACTGCTGTCGCCTCAGCCCCGGACATTTTGAGGCTATCAAGGTGAATCCCCCCCTCCACATCAAGCTGACGCAGCAGCTCCACCGGTAACTGCACCACACCCGCTGCGGAGCCGGCAACAGGTTCGACCGCTCCCTGACCCTCTGGCAGATAGCGATCCAGATCAAGCTGGTCTCCCTGTAGATTAAATCGAATCTGCTCTGGTTTAGCGTGCTGAAGAGAGAGCTGACCGCGCAGGGTAGTCTGATCAAGCTGGATGGTGAGCTCATCCAGGGTAACGCTCTTCCCCTTCTCTTTAACCACCACACGTCCCTCCAGAGAAGCCGTCAGAGGCCTTCCATTGGGCATCGACTGGCCCGCACTCTCCGCTTGAATGGAGAGCGACTGTAGAGTGATTGTCTCCAGCTGATCCGTCAGTAGTAGTGCTCCACTGAACTGCAGGGTTCCGCTTAACTCATCCTGATTCTGTTGATAGGCCAGCCCCCCCGCTAATGAGACCGCTTCTCCCCAACGAATTGGGCCACTCTTGAGATTGAGCTGACTGACCACGGTATGGCTCGCAGTTGTCAGATCCTCCCACGTTATCCCTGCGTCACGAATATCAATGCCACCCATTGAAATGGTACCCAGGGCAACTTTCCCTGATGTAGAAGGGGCTCTCTTGGCTCCCGTATGGGATGGCAACAGGGATTCCCAGTTGCCATGCCCCTGCTGATCACGCCTCAGGTTGAGTTGCAACCCATCGACCACAATCTGGTCGGCCTCCAGATTACTTAATAGCAGGGGGAGCAGAGCCACCTTTACCGACAGGTGTCGCACCTCTGCTAAAGGCGCTGACCCCGCCTCTTGGGCATGGAGTGTCACCCCTCCGGTTTCAACCCCCAGGCGGGGGAAAACAGATAGTGCGAGTGGTTCGTTAATGGTCAACCGGTGCCCCGTCTCCGCCTCAACCGCTGTCGTCAACTGCCCCTTTACGGCCTCCGCATCAAAAAATAGATTCGCCCAGATCGAGAGCCCAGCAACCGCAACGACCACAATCCCGACAACCCATACCACCAGCTTTACTACTATTTTCATTGTCTCACTCCTCAACCGTAACGAACCCTATCTATCTTTTCAGCAACCTTCCCCCTGCAACCGGGGGTTCTAGGTTTGATTCTCACCTATTACACGCCGCCTTCCCATCTTTTTTCCCGGATTCCGGGATTAATCCGCTCACTGTACCGTTTGCTGCAGATAAGTATGTAGTGCAGAGAAGCGGATGCGCTCCTGTTCGAGCCTTAAATTTGGGGCCCATTCAGCAGTCAGCAAGCCCTGATAAAGCGCCTGCTCCTCGGTGTTGAGCAGGGGCAGTTCACGCCGGGTGGATCTCTGCTCCTCTCCCCACTGTGGGCGATGGTCTAACAGGGTCTGCCGATCCATTAGCATTGATCGGCTCTGTGGAAGGTAGTGTCGAAGCTGATCCAGCATGGCAAAGCCGTGCGTGTCGATATCCCCCCAGTAGTGGACCTCCAACGGTTGAAGGTGTGGAATAGAGTGTAGACGCTGCAGGCCGTATCCCAAGCCAAAGATCACCAGGCTCTTTGGGTGTTGTGGGAAGGCGAGCCCGTTCACCTCGTTCTCGGTGATAAAGAGCTGCCGGAGAGGAAGATCGAGCTGGGAAAATTGCTCAATGGGCAGAGTAAGGTCGGAGAGCCCCTGGACGGTGAGTGCTGGATCGAGAATGCGAAAGCGGATCAGCGTGGGTTTTTCCAGAAAGCCGTAGCGTTGCTCAAACCTGCTTACACCGTGGCTGGTGGTGTCGATCTGTGGTTGAGGCAGAATTTTGTCGAGCAGTTCAATCAGTACCTTCTTGTGCCGTTCAATCAGTTTGGTATCGATCCCCGGCAGATCGATCTGTCGCAGATAGATTGCTGGGCGGGGGTACTGGACCATCCACTGGATTACGGTGATCAGCTGCGGCCAGTGGGTTGCAAACTGGAGTACTTTGTGGGGGTGGTGAATGATCCAGGCGCGCAGTTGCGGAAAGGGTTCCAGTAACTGTCTGGAGAGCTCCTGAAACAGAGCCGCCTCCCGCTGTTTATCGATGGTTGCCAACAGGTCATCCAGGGTCTCGAAAGAGACGCTCAGGGGAATAGTGTTGTGACCAATCTGGCGGTGATTGATGGTCTGGTACTCAATACGGTACCCCTTGCCTTGAGGGGTTTTTTCACCGGCCTGTAGCTGCTGTATCCAGTGATGAACCGTATCAAACTGCTCCCCCAGCGCTCGACTGTCGGGACGTTTCAGGCGCAGCTGGTAGGGGCAGAGTGGTTCATCATTGAGGGGTGCAGAGAGGAGAGCACCCCGTTTCCAGAGCTTGAGGAGCTGGTGACGGATGGTGGTGGGCGTGGACCATAAGGGGTTGATGGTCTGTGTACGCTTGATACTCATAGCTCTTGTTGTTGAGCCGTTTGCGTATGTTCTCTCTTCTCTGCCTGGTACTCCTCAATGGTGAGGTTACGCAGTTTTGACTCTCTCCCCTCCTCATTGTGGACGAAGCCAACACTCTGGATATAGGGCTCAATAATATGGATCTTCTGTAACGGGGTGACGATTAACAGTTGCAGATTAAGCTGTTTAAAGAGGTTGAGGCCGAAGCGGGCCGACTCATCGGAGCCGCGCCCGAATGCCTCGTCAATCACCACAAAACGGAAACTGCGGGAACGGGTCTCTCCCCACTCCAGACCAAACTGATAGGCGAGGCTGGCGGCCAGTACGGTGTAGGCGAGCTTCTCTTTCTGCCCCCCCGACTTGCCGCCACTATCGGTATAGTGTTCATGCTCCCGGTCATCCTCGCGCCAGCGTTCAGAGGCAGAGAAGGTGAAGCTGTTGCGCACATCGGTCACCTTGCGGGTCCAGCGTCGATCCAACTCGGTACTGCCATCGCGTCCCCGGAACCGTTCGATGATGTTTTTGACCTGGATAAATTTGGCCTCTGAGTACTGTTCATCCTCTGAACCGCTGAGTGTCCCCTCGGTGCAATTTTTCAGCTCCTGCCGGAAATCGCGGATCTCGATATCCGGGCTCGTCTGCGTCTCCAGCTGGATATAGCGCCCCCGGTTGTAGTCGATCTGGTTGAGGGAGTGGTTGATGCGCTCAATACGTTCCTTGATGGTGTCTCGTTCACGGGCGAGCTGTGACTGGAAGTTGGCCACCTCATGGATGGTGTTCTCATTGAGTAACTGTTTAAAGCGCTGTTCAAAGGTGGGCAGATCATCCTCTTGTAACCCCGCCAGCAGGGTGCGATAACCCTCCGCCGCCTCAATACCGTCATCCAGCTCTTCGGTCTCCAGTGGGTAGTCCATGCGATAGCCCTGCATTGCGGAGATGACCCGTTGTAACAGCTCCTGTGCCTTGCGGCTCTGGGGGTCGATGCGTCTGTTCTGTAACCAGCTGCGTAGCGTCTTCTCCTGATGGTCACAGGACTCTATCGTCAGGCTGCCGCTGATCTGCTCTTCATCAATCGCCTCCTGAAGTAGCTGTTGCAGCAGTGGAAAGTGGCTCTCCTGCTCTTCTGCTTGCAGTGTATCAAGCAGCTCGAGAGCCTCCTGTCGTTGCCCCTTGGAGAGCTGTTGACGCTCCAGATTCAGGGTCTGTTTCTGTTTTTCATGGTCGAGCTTCTCTTCACTCTGTTGTAGCCGCTGTTCCAGCTTGGTCAGCTGTTGGGTCAGTGTCTCAAGCTGGTTGGATGACTGTTTGAGTGCCTGTAACTCCTGTTGCAGCTGGCTGATTTCGACCACGAGCGGCTGCCAGTGGATCTCATTGAAGCCATACTCCCGGATCCGGGCCAACTGCTGTAGCTGTTCACGGCTCTTTCGTTGTTGCTGTTGCAGAGCGGTATGTTGTTGCGCCAACTGCTGGAGTGCGCGCTCCAGTGTGCGGGACTGTAGCTCCAGGGTCTCGATCTTCTCCCGGTTGCTCCACCCCAGCACAAAGCGGCTGCGATCATTGATGGCGTGGCGGTCATCCTTCTCATGGCGTGTGCCGCCCGACTTGATCTGCCCGTTAGGGGTGATGGCCCGCTGCTCACGATGAAACTGCTCCAGCAGTTCGCAGCAGGCGTAGTCAAAGCGTCTCCCCAGTTCGGACTCTAGCCATGGGTAGAAGATAGAGTCGGGTTTGATACTCAGTTTACCTGCCAGTGAGTCGGGGTGAAGATCAATGGGGTGGTTCGGATGTTGGTTACGAATCCGGTAGTAGACCAGTCGCCCACGCAGGTGCGTCTTCTCCACCCAGGCTGAGAGTGCAGGGTAGTGGTGGTCGGGAACCAGTAGTGAGAGGGCGAAGTTGTGCAGTAACCGTTCGGCAGCCCCCTCCCAGTTGCGCTCCTCCGGGTGCACCTGAATCAGCTCACCGGCGAAGGGGATCTCCTCTTCATCAATGCCGATCTGTTGACAGAGCAGTTGGCGAATCTTAATCTGCTGCTCACTGATATTGCTCTTGCGTTGGCGTAGCGAGTTTAGTTCCCGCTCAAGTGACTGGTGCTGCTCTTTTTGCTGGTGTAGTGCCACGCCATTTTCGGTGAGTTGATTCTGCAAGGCATCATCCTGTTGTAGCGCCCTGTCCTGTAGTTGATGGAGCTGCGATTGGTTGTCAATAAACTGTTCGTTCCGCTCAATCTGCTGTGAGTGGTTGAGTTCCAGTGCATGGGCAAGTTCACAATAACGGGCCGCCCGCTGCTCTCTCTGTTGCTTCTCTTGCTGCTTCTCCTCAATCTCGGTGGTGAGCTGCTGTAGCCGATCCCCACCATTTTGAGAGATGGCCTGTTTGATCTGGTCGCGCTCTCTGAACTGTTCATTGTGGCGTTTCTGTAGTCGCACCAGGCGTGACTCGATACGTTGTTGAGCGGTCTGTAGCTGGTTGATTCTTTGCGTTAACAGTTTTTCCTTGTGGTGGGCAAAGAAGGGGCTTAGCGCCTCACGGTTGCTGCGCCATCTGCTGACCTGTTGCTCAATCTCTTGATAAAGGTTGCAGTTGGCAACCAGCGGAGTGAGCCGTTCGATCTGCTGTTTGGCTCGCAGGATCGACTCATGGGCCCGATTGAGATCATCAAAGTGGTGAATCAGGGCATCGATGCGGGGTTGTACCGGAAACGCCTCCAGCATATGGGCACGCACAAAGTCGGTTAGATTGCCAACGGACTTCATCGAGACGGTCTGATGGAAAAGTTCCAGTGCCTGATCATTCTTGATGCCGAAGAGACGGCGAAACTGTGCGGCATAGGGGGGAAAACTCTCAAACAGCTCCAGCTTGCCGATCTTGCGTAGCTGCCGCTTGAGCTGGTTGATCTCCTTGCCAAAACCGGAGAAGTGGTCTGCAATCGAGAGTGACTGCTGCGCAACCAGAAAGAAGCGGGCAGGCTGTCCCTGGGTATCCTTGCTCCAGAAGACCTGAGCCAGGGTGATGTCTTGATCATAACCGGCATTATGGAAGGTACCGAGGATGACGGAATAGCTGTTGTGATCCCGTAGCGCAACGGGTTTGGAACTGCCACTACTCTCGCTACGCTCGGATTTGTAGTAGCCCTGCACATAGGAGCGCAGTGAGCGCTCACGGTTCCCGGCCCCTGCTGCCTTGTTGTAGGCAATTTTTTGTGTCGGGATCAGTAGCGTGGTAATGGCATCCACCAAGGTTGACTTTCCTGAGCCGATATCACCGGTTACCAGAGTATTGTGGCCATTGGCGTGCAGGCACCAGACCTGGTGATGGAAGGTGCCCCAGTTGTAGAGTTCCAGTTGCTGTAGGCGGTAACCCGCCAGATGCTCCTCGATACCAAAGTCAAACTGAGGGAGTTCATTGTGGGGGCTACTCACTGCTCTCCTCCCCCAACTGTTTGCGATAGAGCGCCAGCCGTTGATCAAAATCGTGTAGCCACTGGGCATCGACAAAGGATTTCAGGATGCGGCGTACCTCCACCATATTCTCCTCTCCTCGTAGTTTGCGCAGGAACCCCATCTCAATAATCTTGTTGATGTGGCTCTCAATCTGGCGGATGGTTTTGGTCTCATTGCTGTTCTCGGGGAGGAACAGTTGCATTAGGTCGGCAACCTCTTTGCGTGAGAGGATCAGTCGGGTATCACTACCACTGGCATCAAATTCAGCCAGCCTCTTGCGCAGCAGAGCCAGAAGCAGGCTGACCGGGAAGGAGAGCGGATGTCGTCTGATCAGCCGGGGCAGCTCCTGCTCACCCTCTTCAGTTTTATGGCTGCGCAGCCAGGCGTACCCCTCTGCCTCATCAAGAATCAGCTCCAGGCCAATCTGGCGCAGGTAGTCCCGTACGCGGCTCTGGTGGAGGAGCAGATGTTGCCAGAGTGGTGGATCACTCTCCTGGTAGAGAATTCCCTTAAGGAGGGCGATGGTGACAGAGGAGAAGCTGTTGTCCGCTTCTGGTTCGGTGGTATTACTGACAGAGGTGGGCATGGAGGTTAGATTATGGGGGTTCGACTGTAGATCACACGGGGCAGTTTCACGCTTCGACGCTCTCCCTGAGCGTCTTGCCACTGTAAAATTTCGTGTTCTGATTCATCAAAAATATGGTGTGGATCATCACTGGCGATGGAGAGCCAGCTCACCAACTCAGCCAGCCCCTGCTGCAAGGGGTGCTCTTCCAGAAGTTCATGCAGGGTGATCTGGGGACGGATCTGCAAGGCCTGACGGAGGTGGGTGCGCAGGGCGGCCTGATCAATAAAGTGTTGTGCAAACAGCGCCTCACTGTTAATCGAGAGATCGTCATCGGCCTCCGCAACCGTATCATCCAGCTGAGGTTTGAGTGGCGGGGTGTGGAGGGGGCGCTCCATCGGCAAAGTGATGGTAGGGGCGGTACTGCTGATCTGCAGAAAAGGGGCTGGAGGGGGGGTCTCACGTAGCGCAATCGCCTGGCTCTCAATGCGGTTGAGTAACGCCATAATGCGCCGATTCTCCAGATAGGCATGGTCATCAAGGTAGCGCCGAAGTTGCTGGGAGAGGTTGGCCACCGTGCGTTGGGCCTGTTCACCCGCCTCCAGCCAGTCGTAGTGGATGCGCCGAAAGCGCCGATCAGGAGAGAGCTTGCGGATGGGTTGCAGGGCCAGTACCTGTTCAAGTAGCTCTCCCAGCTCCTCCTGTCGGTTGGGGGACATGAGAAAATCCCAGAAGGCACGAAAGCTCTTGCCCTGATTGGAGTCAGCGATGATATCCCGCTCTCCAAAAATTTCGGCAAGCAGTGCCCCTTTGTTCCCACTCCATAGCGTGATCTTCTCACGCACGCTCTGATCCAGGTTGCGGAAATTCTGTTCCACCTCACGGAAATCGGCCAGTAGTTCACGGGCAGTGGAGGTAAGCTGCTGAAAGCGATCCTGTAGCGCAGTCTCATCGAGCAAATCCAGCTCTCCTCTGCGTACCTGCTCAATCTCCTGTTCGATCTGCTGTTTGCGTCGCTCCAGCTCAGCGATGCGGGTCTCCGGGTCACTCTCGACGCCCTCTACCATCTGTTTGAGTAGATCAAACACGGTCATCAGGCGAGACTCCGTGCCGACAAATCTGCGTTGGGTGAGATTCTCAAGCCAGCCAATGGCCTTCTCAGTGGCGGGTGTAAGATCAAAATGGGGCTCATCCGAGTCGATGGGGTAGAACTTGCGTAGCCAACCCTTGTTGGTTTCGGCCCAGTCATTGAGGTACTGTTCGGCCGGTTTTGGGTAGGCCTCATCTCCCAGACTTTGGCGCAGGGCAAAGAGGTGATCCTCCAGTTTGGCAGCAAGATCAGACTGCGAAATCAGGCGTAGGTTTGGTTCCACAAAACTCTGTTGCAGAAAGGAGGCAATCAGCGGCGCATGGTCTGCCCGCAGTAGCCGCCAGGCGGGGTGGTTTCTCTGTAAAGCGGTGAGGAGGGTGTAGTCTAGCGCCATAATCCAGCAGAATAAACGATAGGCTGTGGTGTTCTGAAACCGTCAAGAAAGGTTAGAGGGTATCTCTAAAAGTTCCACTCTAGCTTGATCTGCTGGTCAGGAAGATCCAGCGTGGTTTTCCAGCCAGTTTCACGATCACCAACCGAAAGCTCTCCCTTATTGAACAATACGCCATACTGCAGATCATCGGTCTCTAGCTGAATCTGTGTGTGGCGCAGATCCAGCGTGTAGGAGATATTATAGGCATCCAGTTGGGTCAGCTCCGGGACAATCCCCTCGCCCGCCGCAACCTCTGTTGAGGCCAGTGATAACAGCATCGCTCCTCCCCCCACAAATGTGGCACGTAGAGGAGGGATAGTGTGGAGAAAAGTTCGAATATGAGGCATCGATTTCATAGCCTATAACCTTACACCATCAGCGTAAAAAAACAACTGCAAATCATCGGATGGGTCTCTTTTAGGTGTGTCCGGTACGCTATGTTATGAGGTGTGGACAGGGGTCGCAGAGAGTTGCGCAACCGCCCTATACGGGGGCGTAGGTGGAGGTGTCAGTAATGGCGCTCCCTACCTGATATTCAGGTTTGGGGAGAAATCAGGTGTTGTCCAGCACCAGGCTATCAAGAATGAGTTGATAGGCATCCTGGTGCATCTGCAGGTTGACCTCAAACCCCGCCATTGCGTACGGATCACTGCTGGCAGAAGGGGGGGATGGGGTTAGCCAATCTGTTGTCTCCGAAAGGGGGGGCATCTCCTCTTTCACCATCGGAACGGTGTTGCTTGTCAGTTCCAAAACATCCCTGATCTGCAGGGGTTGAGGGGTGGTTTCCCCAAAGATCAGCTCAACTATGCCTCTGTCGCTATTCAGGTTTGAGATGGCTGCGCTAAGATCAAAATTTTCACCAAACAGGAAGGAGTCTGTTGTGTTGTGTTCTACAGCCAGTGCCACCTCGGAAAAGTGCTGTGTGGTGCCACTGGATAGCGTCATGCTCCCCTGGCTCAACAACAGGCTCTGCTGAATGGTCTGATTTACTGTGGTGGTATTCAGGTCAAAGCGGTTGATACCGAAATCATCGACACTCTGTAACTCCTGTGCAGAGCTTACTCCGTCCTGATCCAGGTCACGCCAGATTAGCAGGTTGCTGAATAGATGATCCTGATGATCAATGACCCCGTCCCGGTTCTCATCCAGCCTACCCAGTGCCCCCAGTCCGCTCTCTACCCCGGGTTGATGGTATTCTGAGAAGAGCTCCGTGATATCGTCAATCACCCCATTTCCATCCATATCCAGCGCCAGGAAGCCATCATCCGCAGAGAGCCAGTTGGTCGGGTTGAGGGAGCCATCAGGGCTCATGTTAAAGTGGTTTACCTCTTGAGCCTGGGTGAGTTCAATCCCATCTCCATCCAGGTCCAGAACAATCGGATCAACCCGCAGGGTGCCACTCTCGTTGATGATCCGGGCATAAATATCGTTGTCACCAGAACCATCATCACTCCAGGTAATGGCATAGCTGTGGTCTGACAGGTGGGTGATTTGTCCATCCCATTCGTTTTCAGCGGTGGCCACATTGACTAGGTACTCAGATCCCACCCTGTTCCCAACGGGATCAAAGCGTTGTGCATAGAGCCCCCAGCCATATCCATCCTGACCATCGGATATCCAGCTGACGACGAAACCACCATCATCCAGACCCTCGACAGAAGAGCCCTGCTGTTCACTGGCGGTGGTGCTGTTGACCTGAAGCTCATCTCCGCTCTTGACCCATGAGCTGGAGCCCGACTCATATTCGTAGCGCTGGGCTCTTACCCCATTTCCTGATCCATCCCCACCATTCTCATCGGTCCAGCTCACCACAAAGCCACCACTGTCCAGTGCGGCAATAGCGGGCTCGGATTGGTTATCCAGATCGGTAGTATTGATGACGAACTCGGCCTGCTTTTGGCTGCCGTCACTATTCATAACCCGTGCGTAGATATCCCAGTCACCACTCACGGCAGAGCTGTAGGTGACCACGTACTCACCACTCGTCAGTGCGGTGAGGGCATGGCTGGTTTTTGTGCTCAGGACCGATGTGTTGAGTGCGGCAGGGCCACTCTCAAAAGCCTCCGTCGCACCGCTATAGAGGGTGTTACCACTGCTGTCGTAGATCGAATGGAGCAGCTCATCCGGTGAGTCGGTATAGAGGGCATTGGTGCTGTCCGAACTCCAGCTCACCACAAAATTTCCATCACTCAATGCGGCCACCCTGGGGAAGCTTTCGTAGGTTGTATCGGCAACAATAATCTCATCGGTAGCGGCTGCACCCATCTCATCAAAGACCCGCATGATGATTTTGTCACTGCTATCAAACCAGATTGCCACAAACTCTCCGCTGCTCAGGGTGGTCACATCGAGACCGTTCTCTCCCTGCCTCAGAGTGGTCGTGGTATTGAGTAGGAAGGGGTCTCCCACCAGGGTTCCATTCGGTGAGAGGAGCTGAGCAAGAATGGCGGTACTGCTGTCATCCCCCAGTGGGTATGCACTATTTTCCGTCCCCTCCCAGATGATCAATAGATTCCCATTGTTCAGTGCGGTGATGGCGGGGCTACGCGCTATTCCGGTATCGTCGGTGTAGATACTGTTGTTGATCTGGATCGCATCATTATCCTCAATCGTTGCTGTGGCGATCATCTCACTGTAACTCAGTGGGTGGCCACTACTGCCACTCCAGGAGGTGTCACCAAGCAGCGTACCATCCAGTCCCGCATGGTCGGTATAGTTGATGACGGTATGACCATCGCCCTCGTTGAGTCTCCAGTACCCCTCTAGATTGGTCTCATTCCCGGAGAGCTCATGGTCCAGGTTATCCCCGATCTCTGTTGAGGTGCGGGCATCCGACCAGATCCGCACCTCATCCATCATTCCACCAAAGGTACGTCCGGAGTAGTCACTATCGGTGGCCCCACCGAGGGTGATATTTTGTGCGTCGGAGTAGTTGATCAGGCCACTGATAGCACCGCTGTCGGCGACCAGATCGACCCCATCGACATAGAGGTGGGTGGAGGAGCTGGTGCTGTCATAGGTAGCGGCGATATGGTACCAGCGTCCGGCAATTAGATTGGCACCACTACTGGTTGCGGTGCCCCAGGCCGCACTCTGTCCAATGCTCAGGGCAATCTCTCCTCCTCCGGCACTGAGGGTATAGCCACTGTTGACTCCTCCGGAGTCATTTCCGGCACTATCGATCAGGGTGTGTGTTGAGCTCCCAAGCGAGCTTTCGATAAGATCAAAGTAGACCCACGCCTCCAGTGAGAGTGCAGCGGTGGGTTTCAGAACATCCTGGGTGGCGATCGTGATATGGTCCCCCGTAGCCCCACTGAAGGTTACGGCGGTGGTGGTCTGCGCTGTGGGGTGAATCTCACTACGCAGTGGTTGTGCCAGGGTACTGTCCCACCCCGAACCATTGATCAGCGTACCATCGATACCGCTGGAGACACTATTCTCTATGATATTTCCAAAGCCCTCATTGAGCCTCCAGTAGCCATTCAGATTGTTCTCACTGCCTGCAAGCTCCTGATACTGGTTATCCTGAATCTCAGCCTGGCTACGTGCCTCAGACCAGAGGCGAACCTCATCCATCTGCCCCTGAAAATAGGCACCGTGGCCCACCTGCTGGTCGCCAAAAAGGAGATCAGAGCTTCCCGTATGAATACTGCTGAAGGCCGGGTTCTCCGAGTCGGAGATCAGACGTGTATGGAGTAACGCGCCATCCACATAGGTGTGGATAGCCCCCGATGTCTGGTCATAAACCAGTGCGACATGTGCCCAGTTATCCACTGCCAGAGAGGCACCCGTTCCGCCCCCTGAACTGATGCTGTTGATCCCATCATCACTCAGGTTATAAAAAATCTCTCCCTCGGAAAGGTAGAGCTGAAAGCTGCGCTCACTGTTGGTGTAGTTCCAGCGCGCAGCCAGTATCTCTATCCCTACCGCTTCCGTTGGCCTGAACCATCCCTCCAGGGTGAGGTTGCCACTGATATCCAGCGCCGCATGGTCAGCCACCACAATATAGTCATCGGTACCATCCAGTGAGACAGAGACGGTGCTGTTATTGATTAGTGTGGCGTTGGTGGCACCGCTTAACTGCAGAGCGATCCGTTCACCGGCCTCACCCACTGTATCGTCTATCGTGGTGATGGTAATAGTTTTGCTGGTCTCTCCCGTTGCGAAGGTGAGGGTTCCGCTGACGGCGGTATAGTCGCTGGGGGAGAGTGCCCCACTCTCCTGAGTCGCATAATCTACGGTAATGGTCTGGCTGCTGGGGTTGGATAGGGTAACGGTAAAGGTGACGTTCTGCCCCTCGGCCACCACTTGATCACTGACACTGATCAGTGGTCTCTCCTCCACTGTGGTGCTGCCGTTGTCATTGACCACCAGATAGGCCTGGTCCCCCTCATGCTGGTAGACCGAATAGCCAGTGGTTCCATCTACCGTCACATTATCATTGGAGACCTCACGCCAGAAGTTATCCAGGACTACCCGGTCATTCGTCTGACCATTGACTACCAGCACATGGTTGAGTTGCCCATAGCTTCCGCTCACCAGGCTGTTACGTCCCTCGGTCATCGCTATCAGGTCATGATAGCTCAGGGTAAGGGTGTAGTCCCCGCTGGATAGATCGATCCTCTCAATCCCGGTTATGGTGTTATTGGCGAGAGAGGTAAGATCCAGCGAGCTGCCGAGTATCAGCGTATCACTACCGCGACCCCCATCGATGCGGAAGAAGCTGTTGTCACTGACGTGGATGGTATCGTCTCCTGCACCGCCGTAGAGAACATCGGCTCCCCCCTCGCCGGAGAGGGTATCGTCATCATCGCCAGCAATGATGTTGTCTACAGCAGCAGTTCCGGTCATTGAGTTTGCACTATCATCTCCTACATCCGTGGCGCTGCTCCAGCCGTTTTGGCCGCCGAAGATGACGTAGCTGGAGCCAGAATTCTCATTTCCATTCGGGTCTGCATTTCGAGCACCGATAATCAGGTCACCATAACCATCCCCATTGATGTCTCCGGCACTGCTGACTGAGGCACCGCTGCGGTCATCGATTGCCGCACCATCCAGACGAAAACCACTGCTCCCATCTAATGAGGAGAGTTCCACGGTTGCACCCCAGCCACCAGAGTGGCCAAAGACGAGATAGCTTGAACCGGAGAAGGAGTCGTTAGGGTCAGCAGCTAATGCACCCACAATCAGGTCACCATAGCCATCCCCATTGATATCTCCTGCCCCACTCACGGATCGACCACTCTGATCCAGTATCGCTACCCCATCCAGACGAAATCCATTGCTACCATCCAGTGCAGAGAGATCAAAATTACTGCTCCAACCATCTGTACTCCCAAAAATCAGGTAACTGGAGCCTGAGCTGTTGGCATCAAAATCGGCCGAATATGCGCCAACCACCAAATCTGCGATGCCATCCCCATTAAAGTCTCCCACACTACTGATGGAGTGACCCGTTTTATCATCCAGAGTCACACCACTCAGGCGGAAACCATTGTTACCATCCAGCGCAGAAAGGGCAAGCGTGCTACTCCACCCCGATGCTTGTCCAAAAACCAGATAACTGGCACCCGTCTCAACACCTCCGCTTTCAGCCGCGGGTGCCCCAATCAGCAGATCATCAAACCCATCCCCATTGATATCCCCCCCACTGTGGACAGAGGTACCACTCTGCTCCCCGTTTAGCTCACCATCCAAGCGAACCCCATTGGTGCCATCCAGGGTGGAGAGGTCAAAAGGGTGACTCCAGCTGGCGTTGTGTCCGAAAACAAGATAGCTGGAGCCCGCCCCTGAGAGACCATTGGGGTCTGCCTGATAGGCACCAATCAGTAGATCACTGAAACCATCTCCATTCACATCTCCCGCGCTGCTCACAGAATAACCACTCTGATCCAGTGTTGAGACCCCACTAAACTGAACCCCCAGGGTTCCATCCAGTGAAGAGAGGTCTACGGTGTCACTCCAGCTATCCCCTTTACCAAAGACCAGGTAGCTGGCACCGGCATTGGAGCCATTCGAGTCCACCTGATATGCGCCAATAATCAGATCGTCATAACCATCTCCATTGACATCTCCGGCACTACTCACAGCGTATCCGCTCATATCATCTGCGGCCACCCCATCCAGTCGAAACCCATTGCTCCCCGTCAATGAACTCAACGCAAAGGTATCTGCAACCGTGACGGTGACAGTGACACTGATCTGCTCAGAGGTGGTGGAGGTCAGGCCACTCTCATCGACTGCTCTGACCTCAAAAGCGTCATAGTCTCGGGTGTTGGGGACATTGGAGGATGGAGTCCAGTAGGCGTTGAGCGCTGCATCGATGCGGTCATTGATGGAGGAGAGATAGGGTTGGGCGGTTGCTGCATCGCTACCGATGCGTAATACCCCATTGATGGGAGGGTGCTGGACAATAAAGGCGGTTACTGAGCCATCACTATCTGTAGCAGTGGTGTAGCCCTGAATATCGGCAAAGGTGATCTCAGCCTCAGCGGGGAAGACGATACTCTGGAGGGTTGTGGCAGGTGTAGCCATTGTGGGTGGTAGCCCATCCACCCCGGTAACCGCAACAATTAATGATTCTGTATTGAAGGAGGAGCCATCAGCGCTGATGGTATAGGTGATGACCCGATCCTCTGTGCTCAGGTTCGTGGCGCTGTTTTCAAAGCTGATGCTCTGGAGTAGCCGCTCAATTGCCTCAGGCGTTGCGGCTGTATTGAGTGCAATTCCCAGTGGGGTAGTGCCATCGCTTCCCCCTGACAGGGTTCCGATCTCGATGCCGCCATAGGTAATGGAGCTATCCGAGAGGCCAATCTGCCCACTGGAGCTTCCCTGATGGATCAGAGAGAGACGGTCATTGACTGTGCCACCCGAGGTGATGGCAACCTGGATGGAGCCGCCGTTGTAGTTGTCACTGTCGAGGTCGGTAAACTGGGCATTGGGGGTGAGGGTAACTATGCCATGCCCTTCGGTATAGACGACAGGGGCGTGCTGCTCAAGGTCAAGATAGCCGATATCATCCGCTGACCCATCGATAAAAACCTGTCCATAACTGAGACGTGCACCATAATCTCCGCTCCAGCTCTCACTGCTATTGCCACTGCCGGAGTGGGTGTAACGGATATAGCGCACACCACTGCCGTAATCGCTAAAGGTGTGGGCATAGGGGGTAAATTGGTGGCTAGTGATGCTCTTTGTGCCGGTATCATAGGTTGCAATGACAGTGGTCTGGTCGGAGCCGAGGAGTTCTACCTTTAACTGGTAGCTATCGGGGAGATAGACCGCCTTGACCCACTCCTCCACGTAGATGGTGGGTGCGCTATCGAGATAGGCGGTGTCGGTATAACCACGGGTATAGAGGTCAATGAGCTGCTCGCTGGTATTGGTGGCACTGTCGTTGGTGATGAATTCCTGACCATTAAAGCTCATTCCAGCAGTCACAGTTGTCCAGTCGGTCAGACTCTCTCCACTGCCGTTGAGCAGCAGGTTCTGTAGTTCGCCACTCTGAATGCGGTCGTTCTGCTCCGCTGGGGAGAGTCGTCCCCCATCCAGTATGATTTGTGATGCCGCTAGCGTGGTTATTCCAGTGAGGGTTGCAATCTCGATCTGGGCCTCACTCCCGCTGCCGTCACTATCGTAGTAGAGGCGGCTATCACTGGTATCAAAGATAAAGTGGTGGCTGGCCTCTGTGGCAGTGCTAGCGGCACCACTGGTAAAGTAGCTATCATCCAGTTGCCCCCACCATTCACTATCCCATCCAGCCGCTGTCACCTTGCCGTTAAAGTCTCGGCCATTGAATACAATCAGATCGCCACTACTGAAATTTGTGAGGGTATCCCCTCCATCCGCTGTGGTTGCGTAATAGACGGCATCGGTATCACTATCGGCGCCCAAATCCAGATTGTCCAGGCCGCCTGCACCATGCAGCCGGTCTGCTCCGGTACCTGCGCTGAGGGTATCCCCTCCATCCGCACCAAAGAGTTGATCCGCGAGCTCTCCACCCTGTAGGGTGTTGCCGCTATTATTGGTTGCGTAGAGGTAGAGCCGGTTACTCTGTTCAGTTTGAAAATTCAGGCTGTTTGAGTCGCTACTGATGACAATTTTGCTTGCTTCTATGGGTGGCAGTGCCAGTACATCAAGCTCATTTTCACTGCTTCCGTAAAAAGCAACCTCCTCAATACTGTTGTTGATGATGTTGACGCTGGAGCTTAAATTGGTGGCTAAATTGGTCAGTGTAAAGAGCCCCTCCGTGGTGACTTCAATAGAGACCTCATCAAGGTTGGTGAATTCGAGTCGATCAAACCCCCCCTGTCCATCAATGGTGTCATAGCCACCGACCGAGACCTCTTTACGCATTACAAAGATATCATCCAGCCCGGTACCAGAGAGTGCGTCATCTCCTGTTGTCCCCTCAATTGCGCTGATTGATTGTCTGCTCGACAGGTCGCTCAGTGCCTTACCGTCGAGCTGAATATTGGCAGCACTCAGTCCGCTGAGGTTGGTCAGTTGTGCAATCTCAACCCGGCTTTCATCACTGGCTGCACCGCTGAGATAGCCATCACTATCGTA
>Ga0233428_1001815_pt1 | contig 21805 bp, 21 predicted proteins | sample SI_118_April2016_4_FD_179890 | JGI IMG/M metagenome (GOLD analysis project Ga0233428, IMG submission 179890) | Seawater microbial communities from Saanich Inlet, British Columbia, Canada - SI_118_April2016_120_MG | ecosystem: Environmental > Aquatic > Marine > Inlet | place: Canada: British... | reverse complement strand
ATCAAAAAAAACCTGCGCAGCGATATGCGTTTGCGGATCGGGTATCTGTCGCCGGATTTTTGTAACCACAGTGTGGCCACGGCCCTGCACGGGGTCATCGTCAATCATGACCGTCACCGCTTTTGTGTGGAAGGTTTTTCCCTTGGTCGCACCCATGACGACATGACCAAAAAGTTCGACCAGGATTTTGACGATCTACATGATCTGTCAAATCTGTCCCATGGTCAGGCGGCCGCATACATTGCCGGGCGCGATATCGATATCCTGATTGAACTGGCGGGCCATACCAAGGGTGCCCGTTCGGAAATCCTTGCTTACAAACCCGCACCGGTGCAAATCAGTGCCATTGGCTATGGCGCCCCTGTCTGTGCCGACTTCATCGCCTGGCATCTCGTTGACAAACATCTGGTGCCGGAAGCGGCGCGCAAATATTACGATGAAAAACTGGTGGATATGCCGCACTGCGCCTTGCCGGTGTCATCGCCTTTATCTGTGCAAACGGGTGCCAGTCGTGCGGACCTTGGTCTGCCGGAGACGGGTCTTTTGTTAGCCAATTTTGGTGGCTCTTACAAAATTGACCCCTTCACCTTTGATGCCTGGATGAAAATCTTGCTGGTGGCCCCCGATGCCCGCCTTGCCCTGTTGGATAATACAAGCCTGGTCAATGACCGTTTGTGCGCCGAAGCCCGCAATCGTGGGGTCGATCCGGATCGGCTGGTTTTTGTGCCCTTTCTGGATCGTTCAAGGCATCTTGCCCGCTATGCCCATATCAACCTTTGTCTGGATACGCTAATCCACAATGGCGGGGTCACCTCGACAGATGCTTTGTGGCAAGGCGCGCCCGTCCTGACCATGCGCCGTGATGACCTGCCCGATCGCATGGGGCCTTCCCTGTTGCAGGCGGCGAACCTGTCGGAGTTGATCGCAGAAAATATCGATGATTATGTCCGGTTGGCCGCCGAACTGGCTAATGATTCGGATGCGCTGACAAGTCTTGGACGAAAAGTTATGCTTATGCGAAAGACAGCGCCCTTGTTTGATATAGCTCTTTATACGCGTAACCTTGAAGATGTGGTAATGGACCTGTGGTCCAAGTCAGTTAATACTCCCTACAGTCAAAACTGAAAGCCCTGAAACCCTATGCTGGAAATCCTGAGCAGACTGGCGACCCGACCCTTCCTGGCATTTGAAATGTTGCTGGCGTCTTTGTTCGCCAACATTCTGGCTTTGGCGACGCCAATCTTTGTGATCCAGGTGCTGAACCGTTATGTGGCCCATGGCGTGGATTCAACCTTGATCACCCTGGTGTCCGGAGCGATTATTGCGGTGGCGCTGGAATATGGTTTTCGCCGCGCTCGCCTGCGATTTGCCGAAGCGGTCAATACCAGCCCCAACGAAGCCCTGGCGCTCAGCAGCTATGATGTGCTGACATCGGCCAAATCGTCGGCCATGGATATGCTGCCGCCTGGTTTGCGGCGGGAAATGCTGTCGGGTGCGGACACGGTGCGCCAAGCCTTCACGGCGCCTCATTTATGTACCGCCATGGACGTGCCCTTCGCCCTGATCTTTGTGCTGGCCCTGTTTCTGTTGGCCCCCATGCTGGCCTTCGTGACCGTGATATTTTTGATCGTCGTTTTTATCCTGGTCGCTGGTGGTCTGATGTCCCTGCGTGGGCCGACACGGGAAATGACGACGATAACCGGGCGACGAGGTGCCTTGGTTGAATCTGCCATTGTCGGGGCCGATGCGGTTCGGGCTTTTAATTCAGCAGGTTTTTTGAAGCGACGCTGGGCCGGGGAAATCAAAACCCTGGAGGGCTTGCGCCGTCGTGTGGGCCTGCGCCAATCCATGGTTACAACCTCGATCCAAAGCCTGACAGCCTTGATGACCGTCGCCCTGATCACCGTGGCTGCCTTGCTGGTGGTGACAGGCAAACTGGATGTGGGAGCCATGATCGGTGCCAATATCATGGCCGCCCGCGCCCTGCAGCCCATTGCCGGACTGGCCCAACAGACCGAGGGCTGGGCCAAGGCAAAGCAGGCCCGCGACATGTTCCGTGAATTTTCCCGCTTGCCCCGCGAACGGGTAGACGGGTCGGCCATTGCCAATTACAGCGGCAAGCTGGAGATCAAGGATGCGTCTTTTTCTTATCCAGGTGCCAGCGGACCCCTGTTCGAACAACTGAACCTTGTCCTGGACCCAGGCCAGGTCATGGTGATCACGGGGGCCAACGGCAGTGGCAAAACAACCCTTGCCCGCATGTTGGTGGGACTGCTGGAACCGGCCCGGGGTAACCTGTTAATCGATGGTATTGACCTGGCCCAGATCGCACCCGCCTGGTGGCGCCAGCAAGTGGTTTATCTGCCGCAAGAACCCCGCTTCATGAACGCGACCTTGCGTGAAAATTTGCAGGCCTTTAATGAAAACCTGGATGCCGGTGCCATGCACGACCTGCTCACCCGCGTCGGACTTGATAAATATGTCGATGAAAACCAGATGGGCATGGACCTGATGCTGGTGAACGGTGGCAGCAATCTGTCGCTGGGTATTCGCCGTCGTCTCGCCCTGGCCCGGGCACTGTCGCACAATGGCAAACTGGTGGTGTTGGATGAGCCAACCGAAGGACTGGACGCAGATGGCGCGCGTCATGTCTATCAGGTCATGAACGAACTGGCGACGCAGGGCCATACCATTATCGCCTGTTCCCACGATGCCCAGATCATTCGCGGTGCCCATCATGTGCTGGACCTGAATATCAAACCGGTGCCACGCTTTTCTTCGGCGGCGGCCCAGAACAACCAGGCACCTCAACAAACCGACTCATTGCAAACCAACCCGTCCCAAGTTGGCAAGACGGGAGCGCCAACATGAGTGATCCGCAAACCATGGCCGAATACAAACCAACGCGTCTGGGGGCCGGGGCTATAACTCACTGGTTCCTGATGTTATGTGTGCTCGCGGTCGGCGCCTTTGGGGCCTGGTCATATTATGGCAAGCTGGATATCGTCAGTGATGCTGTGGGTGAAGTTGTGCCCTCTTCCCAGGTCAAGTCCATTCAGCATCTGGAAGGCGGCATCGTTCAGGAAATCCTCATTCGTGAAGGCGACACGGTCACCTCCGGACAGGAACTGGTGGTGCTTGAACACACAGCTTCAGGTGCCGATGTTCAGGAACTGACGGTGCGCATGAATGCCTTGCGCGTGGATATCGCTCGTCATGAAGCGGAACTCAAGCGGTCTAAAAAAGTCAAATACCCAAAAGACATCACGCGTAATCAGAAAACGCTCATTCGCCAGGCTAACCAACGTTTCAAAAACCGCATCAGCAGGATCAACAATCTGGTCGCCAGTCAACAACAGCTTGTCACCCAGCGTCGGGAAGAGGGACGCGAAATCAGCGCCCGCATCGACAAGCGTCGCAATAGTCTGGTCTTGCTGAAAGAGCAAATCGCCATCAGTGACGAACTGTTGAAAGAAGACCTGACCAACCGCATGCTGCATCTGAACCTGTTGAAGGAACACAATGAACTGGTTGGCGGCATTGCCGAGGACCTGGCGGGCCAAAAGCGCATTGCGGCTTCCATCATCGAGGCCCGGGCGCGGGTTAATACCTTGCGGGCGTCCTTCAATGAGGAAGTGCGATCCGAACTGGATACCAAACGCCGGTCCATCAAGGAATTTAACGAACGCATGGGACGTCTGGAAGATAATCTTGCACGCACGGTTTTGCGCTCGCCCGTTGAGGGTGTGGTCAAAACCTTGTATGTCGCCACCCTGGGCGGTGTGGTTAAACCAGGCGACACGGTTGTCGATATTGTGCCTGCTGGCGACAAGCTGGTCATTGAGGCCAAACTACCGGCCCAGGATGTTGGCTATGTGGCACCTGGCCAGGTTGCCAAGGTAACCCTGGCGTCCGGCGATGCGATCCGCTTTGGCAGGCTGGAAGGCCGGGTCATGTCGATCAGCCCGGATACGCTGGTGACAAAAGACAATGTGCCTTACTACAAGGTTCGGGTTGAAACGGAACGTGGGTATTTTGAACGTGGTGACGCCCGCTATTTGCTGGTTCCCGGCGTTCAGGTTATTTGCAGCATCCAGACCGGACAGCGGACTGTGCTGGAATATATTCTGGATCCGTTTATGGGGGCCTTCCGGGCGGCTATGCAGGAACGTTAATCCGGGTCTAGCCCCAGGCGGTGCGGGATTTTTCCGCCAGTTCAATCCGTTGCTCAGGCGGCGTTTCCAACCACAACTCGACCCGGTTCATGACATCTTCCAGGGAAGACTGTTTGGTTAGATAATCATCGCCACCGGCATCAAATGCATCTTTAACTGTTTTACTGTCGTCCAGGGCGGAGACAAAGATCAATGGCACATCCCGGCCATGGCGTTCGCGGATCTGCTTGCAGCCATCAATGCCGTTCGTGACCGGCATCATAATATCTGAAATAATGATATCTGGCAGCGCATTCTCCAGCGTCGTCAATGCATCATCGACACTATCTACCGAAACGACGGTATAGCCTTTGTTCTCCAGGATAACGCCATAGAGTTTGCTCATCTTCTTTTCGTCTTCGATGAGCATGATCGTTCGTGCCGACATTGTTTTTCCCCTGATTATTTCCCGGAACTTGATCGTCCACAAATCCACCTGCGGACAGACCAAGGCGATTCCGGTTTAATCGGAATCGCTTCAATTCAATTTAATGGCGCACACTTTTGTTTTGAGGCACCGTCGCGTTTCCGTGAAACCCGGAGACACTCCATTCTTGCATTTCTTCGAATACAAGTAAAAGAAGTTTGCACCGTACTTGCATGGAGCAGCTGTGTACAGATGCCGTCAAGACAGGTCGTGATATCGCTCAGCAAATGTCTTCGCCACTAAAGGATGATTGCCAAAGTGACCTGTTTCCACAAAATCAATTGTCGGGTTGATCCGGGCACAATCCTGATACTGCCCTTGCAGGCGCTGAACGAGAACGCCAGTGAACAGGAACCATGGCAATAAGACGATACGCTTGAAACCAGCCCCGGTGACCTCGGATAATGCTTCCATCATTTTTGGCGTCGCCACATTGGCATAACAGTTTCGGGCATTTTTCAAGCCTGTGGATTGTTGAAGGCGGGCTGTGACCAGCCGCTGATCCCTGAGGGCAGCTTCATCGCCTGATCCCCTGCCAACCACAAGCAAAACAGTTTCATCCCTGTCGACAGCCAAGCGTTGATTGGCCTGTTCAAGGGCCGCCAAGATTCGGACTGAGGCAATCTTGATCAAGTTGTCACTGACCCCCAGTTCTCGAGCCAGGGTGATCTCCAGGGTCGTGTCCAGATCAGTTTGGCCCGCCTGAAAGTCCGCTAGAATTTGCGGGATATCATGTTTGACATGGGCAGCCGCAAATAACATGCCGGGCAAAACAGATATTTTTCGACAACCGCGTTGATACATCACTGCAAGAGTTTCGGCTATGGATGGTTGCGTTAATTCAAGAAATCCATAATCGATATCCTGATCCGGCAACAGGGCCCGCAAGCCGTTAACGACGTTGACAAATTCATCCAGCGTCGCCGGGTCACGGCTGCCGTGTCCACACAACAGAATGCCGCTGGTATTTGGGGAGCCACTCTGTGTCATAGGTCAGATATGGTAACCCGGTGCCTGGCCGCCGATGCCGTCAAAAAGATCAAGCATCGTGCTGAACCAGGTTGTAATGACATCATCGTTCGTCAATAGCTGGAAGGGGCTGGCACATCGGGCCCATTGCAGACTGCCAAACATAATGTAATCAGCATAGGTGGGATTGTCGCCGCCGAGAAATTTCTGGCTCTTCAGGGTTTGGCGCAGGGGATGCAGGCTGGCACGAAAGGCATCCACCCGCGCTTCGCGACCCGACTGCGCTTCTTCAAGTGTTTTGCCAAGGCGGGCCTCGCGGGTTGTTCGAAAGAAATCCAGATCATCAGGGTCGACGTGATCCAGGATGTCACGTGCAATCAAGCCAAAGACGCCTGCATTCAGAACCGCATCGGCCCAGCTGTTGATGAAGCGGGCATGGGCACGGCCTGTGTCTCCGTCAAACAGCGAGGGTCGGTCCGGCCAGGTCGCTTCCAGGTAATCCGCAATGGCCCAGGAGTCCGGAACCCAGGTTTCGCCTGTTGAAGTGTCGCTATCGACCAGCACGGGGATGCGCTCCTGACCGGATGTGGCGATCGGACTGCGGTCACTGAATTTTACGCTGCGGCTTTCAAATTCCAGGCCCTTGTGGTGCAGCGCCATCTTGCTGCGCCAGGAAAAGGGACTGAAGCGAAAATCATCGCGACCGGCCAATTCAAAAAGTATTAAAGACATAATGACATAACCCTCATGATCTGAAGCCAAAGCAATTTCAGAAAAAACAGGCTCATTGGTTTTGGCAAAAATCGCGCAAAATCAATAAGCTGGTCGTTTTCAATGACTCGATTGTCATTGAGAACGCTCTAGTCACATTATATCGATGTGTCTCAGGAAAAAAGGGTGGTCCGGCTTCCTTGTGCGGGCGAGGGGTCCCGAGGGGATAAGGAAGTCGGACCACCCAGGGGCAAAGACGGTTAATTTTATGGTCATACCGTCTCGCTCCGGAGGCCCCAAGCGTTTTCGGATTTATCCGAAACGCCTCGTCTCATACATGCAATGCTTGTCAAAACTTGACTGCATTCCAGCGTTTCAGCAAGAATCTGAAACGCTCTAATAACTGTGATTGTGGTGGTTGATCAAGGCAGAAATTGGGCTGAATTGGGGCCATTTCATGACGTGGATCAGGTCAATTTGACGCGTTTGAAAAAGACGAAAGGCCACCCTGAGGGAGGGTGGCCTTTCTATTTGATATCAGGCTGGAGGTCCTCTCAGCCTGAAATCTTAATGCGAGCTCTATAATAAATAAATTATAAACAAAGCTGCAGTTGCGAGGTTATTTCTACGGTTGGGGGCCGCTAAAAATAACCTCACATACAGAATATAATTTGCCAGGCTCATAGGGGGAAGCGAGAAGGCAGAAATAAACAGGTGGTTGAATTTATTCCACTTAAAGCTGCTGAATTAGCCGTTTATAGCCCGTTTTGGCGCCGGCATGCTGTCAGGGTATTTTGCAGCAAACAAGCAATAGTCATAGGGCCAACACCTTTTGGGACAGGTGTAATGGCGCCGGCCACTTCGATAGCTTCGGCAAAGGCAACATCGCCAACGACGCGAGTTTTACCCTCTTCTGCGGCCGGGACCCGGTTGATTCCGACATCAATCACTGTCGCCCCGGGCTTGATCCAGTCACCACGCACCATTTCTGGCCGCCCCACAGCCGCCACAACAATATCAGCCCGGCGCACCACATCGGGTAAATTCCGGGTCCGGGAATGGGCGATTGTGACGGTACAGCTTTCCGCCAACAGCAGGGCCGCCAAGGGTTTACCGACAATGTTGGAGCGACCGATGATCACAGCGTCCAGGCCCGACAACTCACCCAACCGGTCTTTCAACAACATCAGGCAACCCAGTGGCGTGCAGGACACCATGGCATCTTGTCCGGTTGCCAGCAGGCCAGAATTTACTACGTGAAATCCGTCCACATCCTTGGCCGGGTCGATGGCGTTGATAATCTCATGTTCGTCGATCTGGGACGGCAAAGGCAGTTGAACCAGAATGCCATGCACACTGTCATCTGCGTTCAGTTCTTTTACTTTTGCCAGCAAATCAGCCTGGGAAACATTATCCGGCAATTTGAATTCCCAGCCGTTCATACCGGCTTCGATGGTCTGTTTGTTTTTGTTGCGTACATAGATCTGGCTGGCGGGGTCTTCACCGACAATGATTACCGCCAGGCCCGGTGTCAGGCCATTATGTTGGGCTTTCAGTTCGGTAACCTCCGTCGCAATTCGCGCCCGCAGGCCTTCGGCAAAACCTTTGCCATCAATGATACGTTTGTCAATTTCAGGAACATCAGGGTTCGTCATTGTTGCCTCATGCCAGTTGGATCGGCCAGTTAGGTCGGGGGGTTAATTCTTGGCTGAAAGCGTCTTACTCCATTCAACCAATTGGCTCAACAGTGCATTGTCGTCATCGGCAATATTCAGACGCTTTTTTCGTGACGTTGTCCCGCTGACGACCTCAAAACGGCTCCCGGCGACCCCGGTTTCCTTGGTCAGCAATTTGATCAAGGCTTTGTTGGCTTTGCCTTTTTCCGGCACGGCTGTGACCCTTATCTTCAGCACAGGCCCGTCTTCACTGACCTCAATGCCATCAATCCGGTTTGCCCTGGAATTTGGCGTCAGTTTGATTTGTAGCGATAACCCCTTTGGCCCCAGGTCAAATGGCGTGTCGGTGGGGGTGGGCATCAGATGGCCAGTGACGCTCTAGTGGAAGGCGCCAAACAGCAGGTCGCGCAGAAAAAACAGGGCCAAAATCAAAATGATTGGCGAGATATCAATGCCGCCCAGATTGGGAATAACCTTGCGGATCGGGCGCAAGGCCGGTTCCGTGACGCGGTGTAAAAAATCACCCAGCATATAGATGAACTTGTTTTGAGTGTTGATCACATTGAAGGCAACCAGCCAGCTCAGGATCGCATTTCCGATCAAGGCCCAGACATAAAGGGTAATCACCGTATTCAACAGATTAAAAAGCGCGTCCATCTTGTCTCCAAACAATTGCAACAGCGCCCGGCAGCGAGTTAGCGCCCGCCGCCTGCCTGTCGATAAAATATCTGATGCACATTACATCACAGGTGGGGGCGCGCCAAGCCGTTCACAAGGGGCATGATCTTCTGCCTGATGCAGGCAGGCCATCGTTCAGCGTGACGAATCAGGCCCGTTTTCCTGGGTTCACCGAACCTTCCGGGAATAAAAGTTTGTTTTGAGGGATTTGGCGGACAAATATTTGAATTGGTATTTTATTCCGCTTTCGACCTAACCCCGACATTTTCGTCGAATTAGTGAACCGGGTATTCAACTAACAACCAAGTTGAATCTACTGGATGCGTAATATGCTCAGCGGGTGCTCGGCAATGCCTCACAGATAGCATCCACGATCTCGGAAATAACCAGGGGCTTGGTGAGGTACTTATCGAAACCTGCATCCATGCCCTTCTCAATATCGGTTTCGGTCGCAGCGGCGCTCAGGGCGAAAATGGGGGTGTGTGAAGTATCGTCGTATTTACGAAGTTGTTGCAAAACCTCGATACCGCTCATGCCGGGAAGATTAACGTCAAGGATAATAAGGTCCGGCTTGCTGTTTTTGGCCAGTTCGATCCCCAGTTCGCCGGAAGGTGCCGAGATCAACGATAACCCTTCGATACGCGAGATGATTTTTTCCATCAGCAGCAGATTGGCCGGATTGTCCTCGACATAGAGCAATGTGCCCGTTACGCCCGGCGGCGAAACCTCTTCCAGCGTTTCCGGCTTACCGATTTCCCCTGACGGCGCTTCAAGATCATTTTTGGCCACGGGCAGTTCAAACCAGAAAGTTGACCCCTTGCCTATTTCGCTCTCCATACCAACAAAACCGTCCATGCGCTCGATCAGATCCTTGCAGATAACAAGACCGATGCCGGTGCCTTCAATGCCACTGCTCTCCGCGTCGAGGCGGCTGAAAGGTTTAAACAACTCACTTTGTTTGTTTTCAGGAATACCCTCGCCTGTGTCGCTCACAGCAATTCGCAGCATATCCCCCGCAGTTTCTTCGACGCCTATGGTCACCTTGCCATTTTCCCGGTTGTACTTGACGGCATTGGACAACAAGTTGATCAGCACCTGTAAAAGGCGCAGGTGGTCGGCACGAACCATTGGCGCTTGTCCCACGGTATCTACAACCGAAATATCGATGCCGCGCTCTTCGGCCTTGGTCAAAACTGACTGAAGGCCTTCGTCAATAATTGCTGACAGTGATACCTCTTCAATACTGAGTTCCATCTTGCCGGCTTCAATTTTGGACAGGTCGAGCACTTCGTTGATCAGTTCCAGGAGATGACGGCCACTGTTGCGGATATGAGTAAGGCTGTCTTGTTGGTCCTCGCTTAATGGCTGTTCGGGGTCATTGTCGAGTAACTGACTAAAACCGAGAATGGCGTTCATGGGTGTTCGCAACTCGTGGCTCATGGAGGAAAGAAATTCAGACTTCGCCTGATTGGCGCGTTCCGCCTCAACCTTGGCGATTTCGAGAAAGCTTTCGGCATTTCGTCGTTCGGTCAGGTGAATCTCAGAGGAATCGAGGAACCTGTTGATGGCATTTGCCACCATACTCAATTCGTCGCCTTTGCCACCAATACTCAACAGTCGGTCCGACCCCGGTGCCTTGGGGTCAATCTCATCAATCGCTGTGACCAGTCGGGACAAAGGTTTGGTCAGGCGGAACCGCAGAAACCATATCAGGATCACAATCAAGCCAATAAAGATCAAGTCTATCGCAAATGCTGAGTAATAAATGGTGACGGCAATCCTGGATATTTTATCAGAAAAGATATTTGTTGTAGCCTGGCGCGACCTGAAAATTGCATCGCCCAGATGCAGCATCGCACTTATTGCAGGCTCATCATCAACAGCGACTTGTTTGTCGGTCTGGTTGGTGTTGGTGCTGGAATTGACCAGAATCTCCGCGCGGTGGATTGCCGCGCTGTAGTCCTCAATCACTTTTTCAATGTTATCAAGGGCAATGCTTTCGTCTTCTGAGATCCTGAGCAATCGATAAGCATTGATCAGGATCTTTGTTTCCAGGATTGATCTGTGGGTGGCCAGAAGATATTTGCTGTCGTGACGGAGCAAGTAATTTTTGAAAAAATGGATCATCCCGCCGTAGCCGATGGAGCCACGCAACGCTGACAAATAGGACTGTTTCTGGATGATCTCGTGCTCGTTGTCAGACCATGACCTGTCAAGGGTCGTGATTTTGTTGGCCACATTCCCGCTTGAAAAGACGACAGTCAGGGCGGAGATAACCAGGAGAGCGACGATCCATTTGCCCAGCCTGTCGATCGTGAGTGAATAAAGCATGCCTCTCACTGCATGATGCCTTTTTCCCTGGTGTTGCTCTGCAGTTGCTGGGTCGTAATCTGGGCAAGCCTGCGGACGGCGAGATCAACAAGCCCGTAGACGTCGCTTGGGGATTTTTCGGTATAGTTTCCTGCCGTGAAAAACGGGCTTATCCGAATACTTTCATCGTGTAATTGCAGAATATGCCAGGCCATTTCGACAAGAGCCTGGCCGGAATGCAGATAGACCAGACTGGGTGTAACAAGGCCACCGTCGATTGACAGTAGACCTGGCAATCGGTCATCAAGCAGTGCCGCAGCAGAGACGCGATAGTCGGCATTCAGTTTTTTAAGCTGCACCCTGAACTGATTCACCCGTTCCAAAACATTGGAGGGGGTCTTGTTTGAAAACTTGCCGGGCTTCATGGCAGTCAATTATTTTTGCCAGTTTTCGTCGTGCATCCGTAATTTTGCGTAGACCAATGCGGCGCTGTTAATCTCCCTCCACAGGCCGTAAACCGGGCTTGGTGTTAATCCAAGTTCAACCGGCCCCTCTGCCCTTGAAGTAGATGCTGCCCATCCAGCTACGAGGAAGAAGACTAAAATTGTTGTCGTAATCGTTTGTCTGAACAAAGCAGGATACCATGGACTAATGAGAGTACTTGGCCTGAATGGCGTGCCATTTCGTTGGCCTATCAGTCTATCATATTACAGCAATATCGATTTATGCCACATACCAGATTAAGAGGAAGTACTAAAATATCCATTCAAGCGGGTCACAACGAGGCTGGTGTGTCTGGCTAGAACGGTCGTCGCCACGGCCGGAATTTCGATTGCTGCCAGTGTTCGCTTCTGGCTAAAAGCCGACGTTCGCGAGGGGCTGACTTCAGGTCCGATTGTGTACGTCTATTGGACATTCCGGACTATAACGTCTGCTTTGTGGCGCGTCGTGGAGCAATGTGAGAAAGACGTTGATAGCAGAAAAACCGGTATTGGAAACCAAAGCCCGTGCTATCTCTCAAGCAATCCAGGCCGCGCGCAGCAAGGCGGCGGTTTCTTCCGGGTAGGTCATGGCGATGCTTTCTTGCATCATCAGTTGCAGGAAGGAAACGTCGGGGGCGTGGGTCAGGGGATTAACATAGAAGCGGGGCACGATCTCGGCGAATAACCGGTGCGGTTGCGCTTCGCCAGATGCTGGTCCGGAAAAGAACACCAGGCTGAAGCTCCACAGGCCCTTGCTGGCGAACCCTTTCAGAACCTTGTGCAGGCCCTCGGCAAACTCGGCGATGTCGCGATCATCCAGTTGGCTAAAGCGGTGGCGCTCAGGGAACACGGCCATGCAATCGCCCAGCATGCCGGTGGGTGCAAAAGAGGACAGCCAGGCCACGGACCCGGATACCGAGCGGGCAATCCAGCGATCACCAGCTGCTTCTTCCGTCGCCAGCAAGTCGAGCAACCACGGCGAGCCGTGATCGCTGTGCCAGGCCTTTTCAGCCTGCATCAGACGGCGTTGGCGGTTGGTGGGGGTTCGGGTGTGGATGACCTGCATGTGCGGATGCCATTGCGAGCCACCGGATGGCGGCATGTGGTTCCAGTTCACGAGGGGGAAGGAAGCCGGGCTGTCATCGCTGAAGCCTGCTTCTATCTGTACCAGGAATTTGCGCGCCAGGGTCAGGCCATCGATCACCGGTCGGGTTGGCAGATTATCTGCTTGCAGATTGTGTTCAGGGCAGAGTACGGCAATGGCGGAATCATCGTCATAGGGAAACATGTTGGGAAAGAGAACAGCACCGCCATGTTCCAGCCGCCCGCCCGGCACAACATTTTCCGGGTAGCGCGGCGTCACCTTGCGCACGGCGTCAGGACAGAAGGGGCAGTTTGTTTTGGTGGCCTCAATCAAGGCGCTGTTATCAACTGGCGGCAGACTGTCCAGGCTGAAATGACATATGCGTCCGGTTTCTCCGGTCAGCGGATGATAACGGATTTCACTCTCCACATCTGTCAGCTCCATGCCCTTGCGGGGGTCGTGAAACTGCGTCCACTTTTTGTCGCGTCTGAACTCCATACCACTCACCTTACAACTCCGTTCGGGTTACAAATTAGCCAGCCGCTCTGTCAGCAGGTCAAAGAATCCATCGGCATCAACATCGCGCAGCACCAGGGCATTTTTGGCCCGGTCCGTGACACCCCACCAGTCGACGACAGTGGCCCCACGGGTGAGGTCAGAGGTGAGCTCAATTTCGACGTTGCAATGACGGCCCGAAAAAAGCTCGGGTTTGATCAACCAGGCGACGGTGGTGGGGTCGTGCAGGGGGCCGCCGTCAGTACCATATTTCTCTTCATCAAAACGTTCAAAGAACAACAGCATTTCCGTCATGGCCCGGGCAGCACGATTATCGATGGCCTTGATGCGGTCGACCCTGGCTTTTGTCGTCAGCACCTTGTGGGTCACATCCAGCGGCATCATCACAATGGGCGCGCCACAGGCAAACACAACCGCAGCGGCCTCCGGGTCAACATAGATGTTGAATTCAGCTGACGGTGTTATGTTGCCTTGTTCGAAATACCCGCCGCCCATCAGAACAATTTGCTGAATGCGGCTGGCGATGGCCGGCTCTTTTTGCAGGGCCAAGGCGATATTGGTCAGGGGGCCAATGGGGCACAGGCTGACCGTACCTGGCCCTTCGGTCATCAGGATTTCAATAATGAAATCAACGGCATGACCGTCTTGCAGGGGAAAAGAGGGCTCAAACAATTCCGGTCCGTCGAGGCCTGTTTTGCCATGCACATGTTCCGCTGTGACCAGGGGCCGCGTCAGGGGTTTGTCAGCCCCGGCAAAAACCCTGATATCTGTGCGACCGGACATTTCACACACGATCCGGGCGTTGCGGGCAGTGAGTTCCAGGGGCACATTACCGGCTACGGCGGTAATACCCAGCAGGTCGATCTCCGGACTGCCCAACGCCAGCATAATCGCTGCGGCATCATCCTGGCCAGGATCGGTGTCGATAATGATTTTCAATTATTCATCCCTGTAAACTGTATAGGGGTATGCTAGCAGACTTGCAGGTTCAGGTCTTCAGGACCCAAAGTATTCAAGTCTCATAATGATCAATGATCTGGTGCAGTGTCTTTTTGACCTGGCTGGCACGTGATTTTCCCAGGCTGTCAACAATAGTCTGATCCGAAGCGCGGGCCGATTTTCTTAGTTCAGTGATCAGTCGGCGACCTTCCTGGCTCAGGGTGACATGCACACGTCGGCGATCGTCATCATCCTGGCGGGTGTCAACCAGGCCGTCTTTACGGGCTGCTTCGACCAGGCGAGTGACTGAAGGCTGTTTAAGCATCAGCTCTTTTGTCAAATCGGTTATCGAGCAAGGTTCGTTCTCCGAAAGCCAGGCCATCATGCGCCAGCGACTAACCGATATTTCATTCAGTTTGAGAATTTCATGAAACTGCCGGGTTACCAGAAAACTTGCCCGTTGCAGAAGGTAGGGCAAAAGCTCGTTCAATATTTTGTCCGTCATCATTAATCGTCCATAACACTTTATTAGAGTTTTCTGTATGTGTTCGACAACCCGTACTACCGTGTGTGTCTTTACATACAGGAATGGCCACAGCATGCAAATGTAGACTGTGCGATGAATTGTCACAATTGTTTGATGGGAAACAGGCTTACGGCTGGCCGCCAGTAATGACCCGGTAGTTTTCAGGCATGGGGGCGTCCTGACTGAACAGGTCTGAATATTTCAGGGCTGCATTGGCGTGTTCCCGCATCAGGGCTTCCGCCCGGCTGGCCTGGCCGGATTCTGCCGCTTCGACAATCAGGTGATGCTGCATGTGGGCAAAGTGAAGGCGCCTGAACTCTTGATCCAGATGATCTTCATCAATGGTGATTGAATTCGCCGACGCCAGGGGCAGGGCGTCATTGCGATGCAGGGCGACGGCGATGGCAGTATTGCCGCTGGCGTCAACGATCGTTTGGTGAAAACGCATGTTCATGGCGTGATAGGTCGTAAAATCACCTGTCCGAAGCTGCCCGTCGGCAAACACGGCATCACCCTGTTGCAAACAGTCTTTCAGCGCCGACAGGGTATCAGCCGCCCGACCTGTTTCCACCATCAATCGGGCGGCCAGGCCTTCCAGGGTGCCGCGGACTTCGATGGCATCTGCGATGTCACCTGGTTTGATCTGGCGCACACGAAAACCGCGTTTGCCTGCCTTCTCCAGCAACCCTTCCTGCTCAAGGGCTGGCAAGGCCATACGGATCGGCATGCGGGAAACTTCCAGCTGATTTGCCAGGGTGGTTTCTGTCAGACGCAAACCCGGGGCAAGATCACCACTGACAATCATGCGCCGAAGGGTCGCCACCGCCCGCTGAAACTGTTGTCCCATTAAATACTCATTAAACCTTGACAGAATGGATCCAAAATCGAGTAAAATATCCCAAATTCCGACCATTAGGTCAAACATTGTATCCAATAAGTGTTCAATAATTCGATTTCAGGGAGAATTCACATGAGCAGTCACGCACCTTTTCGGGCCGACGAAGTTGGTAGTTTGTTGCGCCCCCAGGCCATCAAGGACGCGCGCGCCGCTGTTGCAGCCGGGACCCTGGATGCCGCCGGTCTAAAAGCCGTGGAAGACGATTGCATCCGTGATGTGGTCGCCAAACAGGAAGAAGTCGGCCTCAAGGCTGTGACGGATGGCGAATTCCGCCGTTCCTGGTGGCATTTCGATTTTCTGGCAGGACTTGAAGGCGTGGAGTGGATCGAAGCCGATGCCCTGCAATTTGCGGGCGTTGAGACAAAGTCCGAAAGCATTGGTGTCACTGGCAAGGTTGGATTTGACCATCACTACATGCTTGAGCATTTCAAATATCTGAAAAGCGTCGCAAAAGGCACACCGAAGATGACCATACCGGCACCGTCTGTGCTGCATTTCAGGGGCGGGCGCAAATCGATCAGTGCTGATGTCTATCCGGACATGGATGAATTTTTCCATGACACCGCCGAAGCCTATAAAAAGGCCGTCGCAGCTTTTTATGAAGCTGGCTGCCGATACCTGCAATTCGATGACACCGTCTGGGCATATTTGTGCTCGGAGGCGGAACGTGAAGCTGCCCGCGAACGGGGCGACAATCCCGACCCATTGCCTGAAATTTATGCCGGTATGATCAATCATGCCTTGTCTGAAAAGCCGGATGATATGGTCATTACGACTCATGTTTGCCGTGGCAACTTCCGGTCCAGCTGGATTTCAGAGGGCGGTTACGAGCCCGTGGCGGAAATTTTGTTGGGCGGCACAAATTACAATGGCTATTTCCTCGAATATGACAGCGACCGTGCCGGCGGGTTTGAGCCTCTGCGATTCCTGCCCAAGGGTGACAAGCGAGTTGTGCTGGGTTTGGTGACATCAAAATTTGGCGATCTGGAAAGCCGCGATGATATCAAAAAGCGCATTGAAGAGGCGTCCGAATTTGCCGACCTGGATCAGTTCTGCCTCAGCCCGCAATGTGGCTTTGCTTCGACCGAAGAAGGCAATGTTCTGGAAACGGATCAGCAATGGGACAAGCTGGCCATGATCGTTGATTTGGCCACAGAGGTTTGGGGTGAAGTTTAAGGCATTAAAGTTTTAAAGCACCTTGTACATATAAGTCGTCGCATCGTCGCGGTCCCCTTCGGGGGCGCGGCAATAGCCGGGGATTGACCCCGCCGTCTCATAGCCCATGGCGGTATAAATCTGTTCCGCCGGATCACCGGTTTTGGTATCGAGGGTCAGCAGGCGCTTGTCCATGTCCGTTGCCTTTTGTTCCAGTGCAACCATCAACAGTTTGGCAATGCCACGATTGCGAAAGTCCGGATGCACCAACAGTTTTGAGACGTCACAGCGATGCACCTGGCTGGGCAACATCTCCGTGATCAACTGAACGGTGCCGACGATGCGATCAGCGGCCCGGGCGACAAGAAAAATACGACCGCCAGACCGGGCAGATGGAAATACATTGTGGCGCCAGAAGGTCCGACTTTGGTCCATGGTGCAGGGCTGAACAAATCCGACACTGGCACCGGCATTGACCGCAGCCTGTAAAATATCCGCCAGGTCTTCAAGGCCAGGATCAAGATCGTCCGGCCGCAATTCATCAACGACAACTGTCACATTTGTCCTCCCATAAATGATGCCTCCACAACTGAGCCGGGCCATTTTGATGTATACAGTCAAGGCGTCAATTGCGCGGGCAATATCAACTGCTTTATTGCCGACGGCCATTTAACCGCAACAAGACATTGTCTAAACTCGCGCCATGGATTCTGTCACGCAGTTTGCCCTCGGGGCAACGATAGGTACAGCGGTTCTGGGTCGTCGCCTGGGGCTGCGCAAGGCTGCCCTCACGGGTGGATTATTAGCCACCTTGCCGGACCTGGATGTCTTCTGGCCGGAATCCGATCCGGTGGAACGATTTGTCAGTCATCGCAGTGCCACCCATTCCCTGATCGTGCATTGCCTGGTCACGCCGCTGCTGGGGGAGGGTCTGCGCCGCAGCATGAAGCAATTGAGAGAACTGCCCTGGAAGCAGGGCTGTCTGCTGGCCTGGGGGGTGGTGTTTTTATCACTGACCACCCATGCCTTGCTGGACGCCACAACGATCTATGGCACGCAATTGCTTTGGCCCCTGAACCGCGTGCCTTATGCCATCGGGTCCATGTTTATTATCGATCCGCTTTATACCCTTCCCCTGTTGATCATGACGATCTGGGCTTTAAGTCTCAAACAGGATCATCCGGCCTTCGCCAGATGGCTCAAGGTTTCCCTTGTCGCCTCGACACTTTATCTGGGCTGGAGCATTGTCGCCCAGCAATGGATGGAAAACCGGGGCCGTCAAATTCTGGCAGAGGCTGGTCGTGTGCATAGCCAGTTGATTGCCACACCGACACCTTTCAACAGCTTGCTCTGGCGGGTAATCGCCATCGACAATGACCGATATTATAATGTCTATCTTTCAGCTTTAGCGGGCGCAAAGGGGGCTGCGGTTTATCAACAGCGCCGTCTCTCACCCGGTCTCGATTGCTGGCTGGCTCAGGTGAAAAACCCGGCGGCACCGGTTCACAAACTGGCCCGCTTCTCACGCGGCTATTTCAGTTTAACGGTGAGAGGCCAGGATTTGATCTATGCCGATTTGCGCATGGGCATGACGCCTTATTATGTCTTCAGCTACAGGGTGGCAAAGCGCAAAGAGAACACTTGGCTCAATGTGCCAGCTCTTCGCCTGGCCGGACTCCCACGGTCAAGCGAGGGTGATTTTGCATGGCTTTGGGCCGGGGTCAGGGGGCAGTTGGCAACCCGGCCATCTGAAAAGGCGCAACTGAAGGAGAAGGCTGGAACGAGTACTCTTGCCGATACGCGCAAAAGCGCTTGTTCAATTTCACCCAAACAAATATCAGGTTAGGTGTTTGTGGCGGAGCCATTCGGACGCCAGCATGGCGACCATCACACTGATCAGGGGAATGAAAATATCGCCGCTGCCGGGTTGCCTGGCGGTCGTGATGGCAAACAGGATTGCTGTGTAAAGGCAGGCTGAAAAGGCCATCACAATGTCCGTGCGCCTGCGTTTGATCGAGACAGCGAAATAGGCGATGGTCAGTGGCACCGCCACCAGTCCCCAAAGCCCTGCAATCCACAAACCGCGCCAGATCAGGGCCAGGGTAACGGCCACGTGCTTGCCAAAGTTCGGCCACAGTTCTTGGCTCAACAACCAGGTCATATGATTGGCGGAGCTTCCGGCGGCCACCAGAGTTGTTTGGGCAAAGTTTGTTGCCTTTTCATAAACGCCACCCTCTGCCCCTGGCACCAGGCGTTGCCAGGCATCTTCCGGGTAGGCCGCCATGGCCAGATCAGGACCAAAAGCCGCCAGTGAATAGACAAAAGACACCGCAATTTCCAGGCCGTTCAGCATATTCCAGGCCAGGCGTTCCGCCAGCAGCGATGCCATATATCCGCTGGTCAGGGCCGAGGTATCAAAGGCCCAATAATTGCGCCACATCCAGGGGGCGGTGACCAATATATAGGGGGCGACCAGCATGGCGGCTGTCCGCCAGAAGTAACGTGAATTCTGCGCCTTGGCGGCATGCCAGTAAGACAAGACAAGCAACAGGCCATAAAAAAGCTGGGCAAAGATGGGCTCGGTCAGGGCCAATAATCCGCAGAAAAAACCAACTGCGATAGTCCATAGCCAGTATTGGCTTTGAATGTTCGCCACCAATGCAAACAGCAAAGCCGCAAACAGGGGCAGCGACAAGACATCGGCCGAAAATGAGGTGACATGAAATGCCTGTCTGCCGCTGAGCAACACCAGGATGACAGCGCCCCAGGCAACGGCTTTATTACCGCTGAGCGCCCAGGCGATTAGCCATGCGAAAAAGGGCACCAGGGCCAGGATCAGGGCCTGAAGAAAAAAGATGGGGCGAAAGGCTGTTTCACAAGGCGGTGCGGAACTGGTCTTTGACGCCATGTTGAGCTTCTGAGTGGGGGCGTTCCAGGCAAAACAGCTGAGGCTTTTGGCAAGGTTTTGATCAAGGCTCATGACACCGGCAAGAAAAGTGATTTGCAGGGGGGCATAGAACATGGCCGGCTTTGCAACATCGCCTTGAGATGTGGAATAGCCAAAGGTGGCGTCTTTGTGCAGGGCAACGGCATGTTGGATGACGCCGGTTGCCTGTGCTGCCGGTGCACGTTCGCCATTCATCCAGACCGAGCTGGAAAAGACCAGAAAGGCGATCAGGATGACCAGCCACAGATGACTGCTGACCGGCCAGCGGTCCATGCGTAGCCATTGTTGTTTTAAAAGATCGCCCACAATATTTTGCCCGTCATGATGTTCTTCGTGAAAAGGTCGCAGACCTTATCAAGGATGCATCAATATGAACATACGCCATGTGATATCGACATGTGATATCGCCATGGGACATCGACATGGGACATCGACATGTGAAGTTAAGCCAGAAGGGGTGATTGGAAGCGGGGCGTTGGCGGGCTTTAGAGCCCTTGTGTGATGCTCCAGCGGCGCGGCAAGTCGTGGTAGCGACGATCAACGGCATCGCCACGATGGCAATGGCGGCGTTCTTTGTTGCGACGCTCAGGCGTTTCCCGTCGGCTGGTCACGGAATTACTGGCCTTGTTATCGGGCATCTTGCTATTTGAGTTTCGTCTTTCGAACACGGCTGTCTCTCCACACAAGTAAACTGGATGATCTTGATGTGGACTATGGCACAGGCAGGTAAATGGCTGGTTAATGCCGACAATAGTTGTCAAAAACGTTCAAATATCTGTGGCCAGAGCGGCTTTATCCAATAGCTGACGCAAGTCCGTCGCATCCTCACGACCGATATTATTGCGAAATTTCATCTCGGCCTGTTGCCACAACAGACGGGCGCGACCGAAAAGTTCCTGGCCTGATTGTGTCAATTGCACGGCTCGACTGCGTTTGTCGGGGCCCTTGCTGATGATAATCCAGCCCGCTTTGACCAGCGGCGCCAGATTGCGGGTTAAGGTGGTGCGTTCAATATCCTGCAATTCAGCCAGTTCGGTTATAGTCAAGGATTGGGCCTGGCGCGTGTTTGCCAATATGGAATATTGCGACAGACTAAGGCCAGCGGGCCTCAAGGCTTGATCATAATACCGCGACACCTTGCGGGCCGTTCGGCGCAGCATGTGGCAGGTGCAGGCGGTTGCCCGCAGGGTCTTCAAGGCTGCTGCGTCAGCCTCTGACCCGGCGCTAACCCTTGTATCTGCGCTATTTTGCTCGCTATTCATATTTATCACTTGCCTGGTTTTGGCATAATAGTGTATATACACTCGTGTAATTACACTATTATGCCCTGAAAGTATTTTTATGTCCAGTGATCAAAAAAACAGCGGCCCCGCCAGTCCGGGAAATCCTGCCGTAAACGCCTCTCCAACATATGGCGTCGCCTCCGTCGATACCCTGAAATCCATGTCCGGTCTTGATTTCATGACGGCGGTGTCAAAGGGCGAACTGCCTGCAGCCCCCATGGCAAAAGTCATGGGATTTTACGCTGCTGAATTTAGCCATGGACGGGCTGTATTTCGGGGCACACCGTCGATTGATGTTTATAATCCGATCGGGTCCGTGCATGGCGGCTGGGCTGGCACCATATTGGACAGCTGTATGGGCTGTGCGGTGCATACGACTTTACCTAAAGGCATGGGCTACACAACATTGGAATATAAAATCAATCTGGTCCGTGGCATGACCGCTGATACGGGTGAGGTTGAAGCCATCGGTACTGTGGTGAATTCGGGGAAGCGAGTTGGTGTGGCCGAGGGCACGATCCGTGATGCCAAAGGCAATGTCCTCGCCCACGGCACCACCACCTGCCTGATCTTCCCGCTGTAACCCAGAGAGAAAAATAATGAGCAGTTCAGAAACAACGTCATCAAGTGGAACATGGCGCACACCAGCCGTTGTCATCACGGCGGGGTGTCTGATCGCCATATTCGGGTTTGGCGTGCGGGCGGTATTCGGCTTTTTTCAGGAGCCCCTGATCGAAGCCAAGGGCTGGAGTCATGAGACATTCAGTTTGGCGATGGCGATCCAAAACCTGTTTTGGGGATTGGGTTTGCCAATTGCAGGTTATGTTGCGGACAGATTTGGCCCCACGCGGGTCCTGGGGCTGGGTGCGGTCATCTATTTTATCGAGGGTGTTCAGAATTCCGTGTCACTGGCATAGTTTAAATATCCAACACGTCGTCTAATCTGCCTTCAAAATAGATTGAGAGTTGGGACAATGTCAAATTCCAGTT
>Ga0233428_1001802_pt1 | contig 21902 bp, 19 predicted proteins | sample SI_118_April2016_4_FD_179890 | JGI IMG/M metagenome (GOLD analysis project Ga0233428, IMG submission 179890) | Seawater microbial communities from Saanich Inlet, British Columbia, Canada - SI_118_April2016_120_MG | ecosystem: Environmental > Aquatic > Marine > Inlet | place: Canada: British... | reverse complement strand
GCGTCGGCAGACTGGAAGGAGGCGAGATACCGGTCTTCGAACGTCTTACGTGCATTGCTGGCACTGGCTGGCTCGAATACCGCCCACAAACGACCCTGTGAATGGGCCGCTCGCAATCCAACCAATGTCTGCTCAACGGCAGTCGGGTGATGGGCGAAGTCGTCAATCACCCGTACGCCATCGATGATGCCCAATTCTTCCTGTCGTCGTCGTACGCCACTGAATTGTGCCATGGGCGAGCGCATGTCCTCCACTGGTATCCCAAGCCAGTGGCCAACAGTGACTGCTGCCAGTGCATTGCGAATGTTGTAGGCACCGGGAGCGCCGATTCTCCAGCGACCGAGGCTTGTTTCTCGATGGGTGATCCCAAAGGTCTGACCCCCACTATCCACCTCGACATCGATTGCTCGAAAATCATTGGCATCGTCCAGACCGAAGCGAAGGCAGGGCGCCGGCGCCGCCTGCAGCAACGAATTGACGACCTCGTCGTCGCCACACGCGCAGATGAGTCCGTTACTTGGGACCTGGTTGATCACCTGGCGAAAAGCTCTAACGATCTCATCGAGATCTCGGTAGATATCCGCATGGTCGAATTCAATGTTGTTGATCACCAGGATCTTGGGTCGATAGAACAGAAATTTGGCGATCTTCGCGAAATAGGCGGAGTCGTATTCATCACCTTCCAGGACGAAATGAGGTCCGGTGCTCAGGCGATAGGGCTTCGGTAGATCTCTTGGGAGTCCCGCAACCAGGTAGGAAGGATTGAGACCGACCTGGTCCAGCAGCCATGATGTCATCGCTGTCGTTGTCGTTTTTCCATGCGTTCCCGTGATAACGATCGACTGCCGATCGCGGAGGAAAAGATCCCGCAATGCCTCAGGCAGTGACGTATAAGGCAAACCAAGTTCGAGAACAGCTTCGAGTTCGGCGTTGCCTCGAGAGACAGCATTTCCCACGATGACCAAATCTGGTCGAGGCTCGAGATGGGCTGGATCAAAACCGATTGAGATTTCGATGCCCTCGGCAGCTAGAAACTCACTCATAGGAGGATAAACCGCCGTGTCTGACCCGGTCACCCGATATCCTTGTGCGCGCAGAAGACCGGCCAGGGAACCCATGGCGGTACCACAGGCGGCGATCAGATGGATATGTGCATGTTTCTGCAGTGTCTGCACGAGAAAAGACCGTCATCCAAGGTGAGTCTGGTGGTGCCTCTGATGGTTGTAACTTACATTAAAATCGACAGATACGTCGAGTTGCACCACCCAATCTGGTTCGCATCTGGGCCCCAAGTCTGGACCTCAATTGCCCGAAGCTGGGCCCGAGCTAAACGACTGTGAAAACACTCCCTCTCTATCTTGGCATCATCCTTGTCGTGGCGGCCATCGCTGGCGGCGTGTCAATGCTCTTGCAGCCACCACCACCTCCACCGGCCCCTCTAGAGCCGCCCGTCGACCTGGGGCCGACGCCCGCCGAAATTGCCGAGCAGAAGCGCTTGGCCGCCCGCGAGGTGGAAAAGCAAGACGACGAGGACAGTCGGCGCATTCTCTACGAGCAAGTGTCGCAAACGGCGCCTGAACTTTCTGACGCGTGGCTTGCAGACATGTGCCAGTATGTGCGTACCGAGGAAGAGCTCACTGCCTATTGGGAGGAGATTCTCGAGAAGGGGCGCAAATACGAGGCGGTCTATACAGAGGCAAACGCGGAGGAAGGGGAAGTCCTTTCGGGACTAGCCCAGGTCTACATCTTCGAAGCGCGTGAATTCATCCACACACAGACTCCGGATGCCGACAAACTCCGGCGCAAAGTCCCCAATCTACTGGCTCTGGCTGTGTATCGAGCATGGGCGGCCTCAGTAGATGGCGAACTATCCCGTAAACGCGGACGGAAGAAGAGTGTCGCCGACATGCTTCTGGCCGTAGGACAGCCGGTTGAATCGGAGACCGCCATTGTCGAAGCGGCGCAGAAGGAAGCGATCATCCCCGATGAAACCAAGTCTTCCTATCTGATCGAGGCCCTCGCTGGCATAGATCTCCAGGTGGAACTGGCGGAGGTTGAGGGGGAGGATCCGCGAGACTTCATGGAGCAGCGAATACGGCTGCACGAAGTGGCCCTCGTTGAAGGTTTCACCTTCATCGGACGAAAGGTGCAGGAAGCCAGAGAGAGATACAGTCAAAACACGTCGAGTGCGGCGCCGGCAACTGTAGCCATTGGACGGTGGAATGCCATGCTCAACGAACGACTGCTATCGCTTGGCAAGATTTATATCGATGCTGCATTGGCCGAGACAACCTATCGTGGCCGTCAGCAGAAATACGCAGATCTTGGGTTCGATGCTCTGGCCATGGTCTTCCAGCGTAGCAAGACGAGGGCGGCCATCACGGTTCTGCGCGAGGCGAACAAAATCCAACGATACAACCTGTGGCAGATGGGACGCGCTTCCTGGCGGCAGGCGCAGCTGGCAGTCAAGTCAGGCAAGAAAGAAGAAGCGGACGATCATTTCTTTACGGCCAAACAGCGTTACCTGCAGACGCTTTCACGTCTGGAACGCAGCAAGCAGCATGTGGTCCTCGAAGAATTCAATCGCCTGCAGGCGGAAATAACATCTTGGGCACAGACCAAGGCAGAAGTGGCAGAGGGTTAGACAACCTTGATGGACACGAGCGGTCTGCACGTGGCCGCAGCTTTGGCAAACTGGAATGGCGCTCGTTACCTCGAACGCTGCCTGACCGCACTACGCCAACAGACCCACAGGTTGGAGAAGATCGTCGTTGTCGACAACGGCTCCACGGACGGCTCGGACCTTTGGCTTGAGTCGCAGCCGGATGTCACCCTCATCCGCCACGCCCACAACACCGGATACTGTCACGGCTACAATCGTGCGATTGAGGCCACAGATACTCCCTTTGTACTGACGCTGAACACAGACGCCTTTTTGGAAGAGCACTTCGTCCGAGCTTGCCTCGAAACCGTTGTTGGCGCCCCACGTTGCGCGGCGGCGACGGGCCTTTTCTGGGAAGAAGCGACCAATCAACACATCGGCGGTGGTTTCTGGCTACGCCGACTGATGCGCATGCGCCCGACGCCTGCCGACGAGGATGCTCGAGAGGTCTTCGGTGTCACAGGTGCAGCAGCTCTGTTCCGGCGCGAGGCCCTCGACACGGTTCGTATCGACGGGCAGATTTTTGATGAGAGCTACTTCAGCTATGGTGAAGACATTGATCTAGCATGGCGCCTCCAGAGTCTTGGGTGGCATTCGATGTATGTCCCCACAGCCAAGGCGCATCATGTGGGTTCTGGATCTCTCGATGGGGCCCTGCGCTTTTTTGACAAGCCCGTTTTTTTTCAACGTCAGGCACTGCGGAATCGATATCTGACACTGATGAAAAATGCGAGTTTGCTGGATAGTCTTCAGCTGGTTCCGGCCATGTTCATGGGCGAACTGCTGTTATGGCCACTGTTATTCCTGCGCCAACCATGGCGTTTTCCGTCCTTGCTGAAAACACCTGCAGAGTTGCTTGTGCGCCTGCCGAGGGTCTGGCGTTGGCGCCGGGAGATTCAGCGTCGCCGAAGTCCAGAGGCGGGGTCCGTCCATCGCTGGCTCAAAGGCTGGTAGTGGGGCCTGTAATGGAACCGACCATTCTCATCACAGGTGGCAGTGGCTACGTAGGTCGTCGTCTCGTTCGGCGTCTGACTGAACAGGGACGACACCTTCGTCTCTTGCTGCGTCCCACAAGTGATGTGACATGGCTTCGTGATCTCGAACGACCACCCGAGGTGATACACGGTGATCTGGAGGATGTAGCAAGCCTCAAGGGGATGGCGCAGGGAATCCATCAAGTCATCCACCTCGCCCACATCAGGTATGCTCGAAGTGTCGCTGCCACGATCGATGCGAACACGGAGAGTGTCGTATTCGTCAGCTCTTTGCGCGCGTTGTCGAAGATACCGTGCACGAGTGTCGATCTGGTGCTGGGTGGAGAGCAGGCGGCCTCTACCGTTCCCGGTGCGATTATTCTGAGACCCTCTATGATCTATGGCCCCGGTGACGACCGGAATATCAGTCGTCTGGCAGGTTGGCTGCGCCGGCGCCGTTGGTTGCCGGTGATGGGTGCACGTCATTTGCACCAGCCTGTCTTCGTTGATGACGTCATCGATGCGATCATCGCCGCCAATGCACGAGCTGTGGAGGGTGTCTTTGCTATCGCAGGACCCGATCCAATGAGCTATGCAGAGTTAATTCTTGCCATTGGTTCGGTGCTCGGCGTCCGCCCACATCTGGTGAGCATTCCCTCCACACTATCCATTGCCTTCCTGCGACTCTGGCAGCACTTGCCATTATCACAACCGGTCGACGTGGCACAGGTGCGCCGCCTCTTGGAAGACAAGGTGTATGACATTGGCCGTGCCCGTACGCTGTTGGGTTTTGCCCCGAGATCATTTTCAGACGGACTGAAACTGGCCCTGACCAAAGAGGAGGTGCTCACATGAACTTGAGCACTGTCCTCGTCGCTCTGCTGACAGGTTGGTCCCTGACGGCTATTCTGCTGGTTCAGTCTCGCCGGTTCAAGATCGTTGATGAACCCAATCAGCGCAGTTCGCACACGCAGCCAACTCCGACCCTCGGCGGGCTGGCGATCGTTGCGGCGACTCTGCTTGGGGGCTGGTATAGTGAGTTGCCTGGGCAGTGGGAGCTATGGATCGCCACGGCTGCTCTACTGGTGCTCACACTCGACGACACAAAGGGGCCACTTGGTGTCGTCGCAAAGGTCGCAATTCAATTGCTGGCGGCGTTGCTTTGGGTAGGGATGTCAGATCTGTCTTCCATCGAGGTGCCTTTACTTGGAACTCTGAGTGGTTGGCCGTTGTCGATCGTGAGCGTCGTCTGGCTTGTTGGCTGGATGAACGTCTTCAACTTCATGGACGGTATCGACGCGATCAGTGGGTCGCAGGCGATCACTGCAGGTGTCAGTCTCGCAGCTGTGCTTAGTGTGTCGGCGGCAGATCTGCTCTCACTACCGTTGTTGGTGGCTGCCGCGACAGGAGGTTTCCTCATCTTCAATCTGCCACCTGCACGAATCTTCATGGGGGATGTGGGCTCTGCATTTCTCGGATTCTGCTTTGCTGCCATCATGCTGCGCGCGATGGCTGCAGGTATTCCCGCCTATGTCGTTGTCTTGCCCGTGGCTGGGTATCTATATGATTCGATGTTGACCATCGCGCGCCGAGCCTGCCGCGGTGAGAATATACTGCGGGCCCATCGGCAGCATCTGTATCAGCGATTGTCTCAACGAGGGTGGACGCACGGCCAGATCGCGATGGCCGTTGCCCTCATCGGCACTTTGCTGGGCAGCGCCGCCTACGGTTTTGCAAGGGGGATGGTGGGCTGGCCCATCGTGCAAAGTCTGTCGGCCTTCGTGATGCTTCTGGTTGGCACCGCGGCAACCTGGCACCCACGAGCCGATTTGCCGAATGACTAAGCTCGTCAGTTGGCTGTTGGCCTTCACTTTGTCGGCAGGGGCCGTCACTGCGGATACCCGTCCCAACGTGCTCGTCATCACCGTCGATACATTCCGTCCCGACCACCTTGGCGCATACGGATACGATCGTCAGACGAGTCCACACATCGACAGCATTGCTGCTCGTGGCGTGGTCTTTCGCAAGGCCTACACAACATCTGCGTGGACTACGCCTGGGCTGATGTCGCTGCTCACGTCCCTCGATGCGCCGACCCACGGCGTGGACATTCGAGGCAAGAGCGTTCATCCCAATGTTGTCACACTGCCGGATGCTCTGCGCGGCGTTGGGTATCGTGCACCGGATGTCTTTTTCCTCACGGACATACCCAATTTTCACTCCCTGGGATTCGAGCCCTACGCAAAGCGTCAGGAATACATCCGCCAGGGTGATGAGATCCTATTTCGCTGGCTCCAGGAAGAGGCGGACGCAGAGGCCCCATTCTTCCTGTACTACCACTACCGAGATCTACATCAACCTTATGATGCAGGCGAGAACTTCCGGTCACTCTATCTCGACGAGGCCTTCGGATCGAAATACAATCCGGTCTCCTGGGCGCGGCGTTTTCTTGCATTCGAAAAAATGACGCTGGTGAAACGGGAAGTGATGCTGCCCCGAGGAATCATCGACTTCGCGCCATGGGACAGAAGCTGGGTGAACGCCTTGTATGATGCTCAGATCCGACGGCTGGATGAGGAGTTCTTTGGTCGATTGCGGCAAGTGTTGCGTGAAACGGGTCTCGTCGACAATACGTTGATTGTCATCTCTGCGGATCACGGAGAGGAACTCCTCGAGCACGGTTTGGTAGGTCACGTTTCCACCTACAAGGAAGGTCGGTTGGTCGAGGAACTCGTGCGTATCCCACTCATTTTCGCGGGACCTGGGATCGAACCGGGGCAGCGGATTGATGAACGGGTCCAGGTGATTGACGCGATGCCAACGATCCTTGATCTGGTGGGGGTGCCAGCCGCTGAAACCATGCAGGGCAGATCGCTCCTGCCCCTGACACGTGGCCAGGAGCGCCCCTCCTTGCCGCTATTTTTTGAGACCTCTGCAGGCGGTTACCCTGCCAGCATCGAGGACTACTCGCGTCGTACGCGGGCCGTGATCGCCGGTGATTGGAAACTGGTTACGCATGTGCCCTCAGGCGAGACGGAACTTTTCGATCTGGCGATGGACCCCTTGGAGGACGAGGACGAATACGACAATCGGTCTGCCCTCGCAGGCAGCCTCAAGACGCTGCTGGATGACTGGATTCTGAACAGTGAACCGTTGATCGCCGACGGGGTTGCCGGCATCAGCGCGCCAGTGGTACAAGGAGATTCGCCGACGGTGATTGAGTTTCCCGTCGACGGCGATACGCTCCGGTATCTTGGTACAGATCAGACCGTGCGGCTGCGTTGGACGGGTGAGAATACCTCCTACCGAGTGCTCTACGAGGTAGGAGAAGGGGTCTATCACCTGAAGGGTGAGATGAGCGTGGACTCGAACACGCCATCCTATGGGCCATTCCACGCGTCGTTCTGGAATTCTGTCGTTCTCTACAGCCCCTTCACCGTGCGCGTGCATCCAGTTGGTCGCCCAGATCTGATCTCGGCACCTGTTACATTCTCCCTGGCGCCATCCGACGGCAGTGCGTTGGCCATCGCTCCGGGTCAGATCCTCATGTCGATATCAGTTTTCGGGCGGGAAGTGCTCACCCTCGCAGCGGGGTGTGTCTTGGGGTTGGTCGATCTGAGTATCTGGTTGAGTGAAAACCTGTCGGCCGCAGATGCTACAGCTTGGGCACTTCTGCTGGCGATTGCGGGTGCCCTTGCGTGGCCACGGCTACAGCCGCTTGGGGAACGGCGAGTCAAGGCATGGTTGTGGCTCCTGGGCTACATCGGGATCGTCTATGCAACAATCCCGATTTTTCCAAAGCTTTGGCACGGTCTGCGGATTCACGCGGGCGATTCAGTTCGTCATCTGGGTACGATCGTCGTGGTTGCTTTCGTTGTGTGGGCCATATGGAGACTGCACAGACGGGTCAGCTTTCGCAGTCCTGTGCCGTATCTGCTGTCCGTATTATTGATGGCTGCCTATACGGTCTTGCTCATTCGGTTCGGCCAGTTCCCGGCTGAGCGCCTGCATCTACTTGAGTACGGAATGATGGCGGTGCTCGTCCATCGCGCGCTGACGGCAGATAGAGACTCCCGACTTGCGGACCATGGTCTCGCCCTCGGACTGACGATCCTGATTGGTTTCGGTGACGAGACGATCCAGTGGATCCTGCCGCAGCGTTTTTTTGAACTCAAGGATGTTGGTCTCAATGCAGTATCAGGTATTCTCGGGCTGGCCCTCGCGCGCCTGGTCGCTGGGGAGAGAATGTGATCGGTCAGCAGCCAAAACAGACAGCGGCGCATCATTATCACATCGACACGGTCGTCGAGTTATTGGTGATTCTTACCCTCGGGGCAGTCACACTGCTGTATTCTCCCGTCTTTGCTGACAACTTCCTTGCAAAAAGTGCGGTTGCCTCGGGTTTATCTCTCTGGCTCGGCGCCGTCTTGTGGCTTCATCCGGAAGCCAGGAAAGTCGGCCGCTCGGGTGTCATCTACGCCTTCCTTTCCTTGTTTCTCTTGCAGGCCTTGGGCAGTGCTTACTTTGCCCGCAATCCCTTCAGGGGGATTGAGGTTTGGCTCGGGTATCTCGGCTGGCTGGCTCTGCTGTTCGTTGGCTCCTATCTGGCTCGCGACCCGGCTCGATTGCGCCGGATACTCCGAGCCATCCAACTGATCAGTATCCTCGTGGCTATTCTTGGCATTCTGCAGTATCGCGGGATCGACCTCGTTGGATTGCCCCCGCGATACCTGAAAATACCAGTGGCGACTCTGGGCAATACGAATTTCGTCGCTCACTATCTCGATCTCATCCTGCCACTATCTGCCGCCTTGCTACTTGCGAGAGCGACGAGTTGGGGAGACCGACTGCTGGCTGCTGTTGCCCTTGCGGCATGCAGCACTCTCCTGTTCCTGACCGACAGTTTCGGTGGCGTTGTCAGCATCGCTGCAGCTGTAGTTGTCATAGCGGTCTCGTTTGTGCATCGACCCCGGACCTGGCTTCGACGTTCAGGGGTGCTAGTTCTGTGCGTTGTTCTGCTCAGTGCCGTTGCCGAGGTCTGTCTACGCAGTATCCCCATTGACGATGGGCGTCGAACCGCAGACGATCTCGTCTCTGACGTGGCCGAGGAGTCCTGGGCAACGGTGGTGGGGGTCCTCGATCGCCCTGGGCGCGTCCCTGGCTACTCAAGCTCGATGAGGATTCTCATTTGGCAGGATGGTTGGCGGTTGGCGAAGGGGCAGGGGTGGTTTGGTGTCGGACCCGGCCATTGGGGGACGGAGCTTCCCAAATATCGCACCAGCGCCAGTCATCGCGATTGGCGCGGGCTCATTTATGCACGCCACAACCAAGCGTTCTATGCCCATCAGGAGTTCCTCCAGGAGTGGGGTGAGACGGGGCTGCCAGGAGCCTTATGTCTCGTCGCGTTGCTTGGCACGACCTTCATTCTCTGTTGGCGTGTCGCGCGTTCAGCGGGTACCTCCAGTTGTGTTGCCCCCCTCCAACGCACCATGGGGTTCGCTGCACTGGCAGCCGTCACGGCGGCCAGCACTCACGCCTTGTTCAGTTTCAATCTTCGTGATCCGGTTGTCACAACGCACCTGTGGTTGATCGTCGGTCTGGCGCTTGGTGCAGAGGGGGCCCAACGACGTTATGCCGTTCCCGCCGTCGTCAAACATGTGGTGACGGTTGTGCTCGTCTGCCTCGCAAGCCTCGGTACCTGGCTGTCAGTCAGCACTCTCATCTCGGACGCCCACTTTGCGCGAGGACTCGGCTATGTTCATCTCAGGCAGGGCAACCGGGCAGTACTTGAGTTCGGAGAAGCTATCGCATGGCGGGGGCACGAGTATCTAACTTCGCACTGGCTCGGGAAGGTGCACCTCGAGATGGGGCGACCAAGGCAGGCCCTACCTCCACTGCAGCACAGCCTCCAGTTGCATGCGCATAATGACGCGGCCCTGCGACTTGCCGCTCGTGCTGCGATCGAACTGGAGCAACCGGAATTGGCCGTCGACCTGGCACGCCAGGCGGTTGCCGTTGATCCACTTGCGCCCGACAACTACCAACTTCTGGCGCTGGCTCAACGCGCTGGCGGTCGCTATGAGGATGCTGTCGCCGCCTGGCGTCAAGCCGTAGCCTTTCACCCCGAAGACGCTGAGTTGCTGGCAGCAATGGCGCAGGATCTGCACGCGGCTGGGCAGACGCTCGATGCTGTCTTCGTTCTGCAGCAAGCTCTCACGCTGAAGCCCCAGGATGGTCGCTCGCACGGAAATCTGGGCGCGTTCTATCTGCAACTGAGACGACTTCCCGAAGCCGAGTCGCACTTGCGGCAAGCACTTCAACTGGACAGAGCCAATGGGGCTCAATGGTCAGCGAACCTCGTTCAGACTCTGATGCTTCAGGAACAATGGACCCAAGCGCTCAAGTGGGCGCAATCTGGCCTGAGCGCACATCCTGAGGACGAGCGCCTACGCCATCTCCTTCGTACTTTGGAGGACAGACAGGAGATCCGATGAGCGAAGATGCAGCCGAACATACCAATCCAGTACGACTCAGTATCGTCATCCCCGTTTTCAACGAAGAGGAGTCTCTTCCACCGCTGTGTGCTAAGCTGGATACGGTTCTTACCGATCTGGGGCTTTCCCATGAGGTGATCTTCATCGACGATGGTAGTACGGACGCCTCTTATGAAGAGCTCACGAAGCTCGGTGCCCAGTACTCCTGGTTGCGCGCTGTGCAGTTCCGTCGCAACTACCGCAAAGCAGCGGCCCTGGCGGCAGGGTTCAAGCAGGCTCAGGGGGAATTCATCGTCACAATGGATGCGGATCTGCAAGATGATCCGGAGGAGATCCGTGGCCTGCTGCAGCAACTGGAGGAGGAAGGTCTCGATTTGGTGTCGGGGTGGAAGAAGAAACGCCACGATCCAATCTCGAAGACTCTTCCATCGAAGGTCTTCAATCTCGTCACGTCCATCGTTTCCGGTATCCGCCTGCACGATTTTAACTGTGGTCTCAAGATCTATCGGCACGAGGTCACCGAGGACGCTCTCCCTTATCTCTACGGCGAGCTATACCGTTTCCTTCCCGCGATCGCCCACTGGGCCGGCTACCGTGTCGGCGAACGTGCTGTGACGCACCATGCCAGGAAATATGGGGTCTCGAAGTTTGGCGCCAAACGCTTGCTTAATGGATTTCTCGATCTGCTGTCGATCACCTTCGTCGTGCGCTTCATGACAACGCCCATGCACATCTTTGGCACCCTTGGCCTGCTCAGCACCATGGCAGGTGGGGGAATCGGAGCGTACATCAGCTGGCTCTGGTGGCAATCGGGGACCATCCAAAACCGACATCCCCTGATGATGCTTGGCGTCCTGCTCATTATTGTAGGCATCCAGTTCTTTTCGACGGGTCTGCTCGGTGACATGCTTGCCTCCATGCATCAGCGTGGAGGACGTACTCCACGGATCACCTCCCGCCTCCGCTGACCCCTGCTCTCGACGCCGGCCATGGTTTCCGCTTCAGGGGGCAACGCAGGCAAAGCTTTCCTTGTCTGCAGAACGAGTCCCCGGAGTTTTCTTCCCCTCTGACGCTCGTCAGGGATGGATCTCATCCTGCGTATTGGATGTAAGTTCCATGTAAACAATGTGTTGAATGGTTGATTGATGCGAAATGGCATGGGGATTGCTCCCAAGCCTTCGCCAAACCATGTCTTTTCCACCTGTCCTTTAGGGGCAGGTGGTCTTTTTCGACACTTGTGAGAAAGCGGGAACAGTGTTTCTGGACAAGGTCATTTTCAACAAGACCAAGATTCCAACTCTGACGGCCGTCCTGGATGTGACACAACTGCGTCAGCGGGTCATCGCCAACAACATCGCCAATGTGTCGACTCAGGGGTACCGTCGTCAGGATCTGCGATTCCAGGAGTATCTCGACTCCTTTGTCCGCAAGCCGCCCGTTGAGGGGCAGCGAACAGACGCGCGCCACATGGCAGTGCCGTCTCCCACGTTCAGTCCTGAGGTCTTCGAACCGGAAACAGGCCTCAACGACACGGGGCTCAACAATGTCGACGTCGACATGGAAATGGCTGACCTCGCAGAAAACCATCTCTTCTTCAATGTCGGAACACGCCTGTTGTCTGGCGGTTTCGATGGACTCAAAAAGGCCATCACAGGCCGCCCGGCCTAAGGAGTCATCATGCAAATTTTTGACACACTCGACATCAGCGCCACGGGCCTGAGCGCGCAGCGTCGCAAATTGACGGCGATTGCCAGCAACGTGGCCAATGTCGACACGACCCGCACCGACGAGGGTGGCCCGTACAAGCGCCGTCGCGTGGTGATGCTTGAAGCGCCGAAACTGAGCAAGTTTTCCACCATGCTTGAGCAGCAAAGCAGCCGCATGCGCTCCACCTCGGACCGTCACATGCTGGAAGGAGAGCCGCGCCCGGGTGAGATCTTCACCGGTGCAGGCGTCCTGTCTCAGGAGATACGTGAAGAAGCGGTGAAGCCGAGACTGGTATACGATCCGAATCATCCCGATGCGCGTGAAGATGGCTATGTGGTCTATCCCGACATCAATGTCGTCACAGAAATGGTCGACATGATTGCTTCCTCGCGTGCCTACGAAGCCAATGCCACTGTCTTGAGTGCCGCCAAAGACATGGTCAATCGCAGCCTCGAGATCTAACAGTGAACGTTTCCAACTCCAGTCCGGCTCTCGCTCTGGCAAAGTCGGTGACAGCCGGCTCAGGCCGAGGCCTCGATGTGACGGTCTCAGATCGTGGCATCGATGTTCGAAACGTCGCGGCACCCACGGCGCCAGCTCAGGTTGCACCTACAGCGGCTCCGCAGGCTACGCCGCAGGTCGCTTCGACACAGAGTCTGCAGGAGACTCTCAGCACCCAGGAAGTGAAGGCGATCGCCGATCGCTTCGCCGATCTGCCACAGCTACCCGCCGACGGGATCTACTCTCGTGCTGGTCGTCAGGCAGCTCCTCCTCTGGCCGCCCATCAGGGTGGTCTCATCGATATCACAGGCTGACATGAAAAGCTCTTCGTTGCTCACGTGGCCCGTCGCCCTGGGCCTATGTCTCACGGTGATGCAGACTGGATCTGCGGATGCAGCGACGGAAACCACGGTCTCGTCGATAGCGTCCCGAAGCTACTCACCTCGTGAGGCGGGTCGTATTGTCGGGCGCAGCGCATTGAAGAGTAGGCGGCCGGCTCGGGCGCCCATCGCCCCAGCACCCGTTGATCAGGTTTCGATTGAGCGGACGGAGCGCTATGACGACCTCGTCGATCATCACGCTCACCAGCTCGGCCTTGATGGCGACCTGGTGAGGGCCATGATCTACGCCGAAAGTGGTGGAGACCGGAAAGCGATCTCGCAAAGTGGCGCGATCGGTTTGATGCAATTGATGCCTGAAACGGCAGGGGAACTTGGCATCGCTGATCCCTTTGACGCAGATGCATCGATTGGAGGCGGGACTCGCTACCTGCGTGGACTGCTGGATCGCTATGGCTCAACGGAGGTAGCTCTGTGGGCTTACAATGCCGGGCCCGGCGCCGTCGCTCGCGGGCACTTACCTGATGAGACAGTGAAATACGTACCTCGGGTGTTGTCTCTGCGCAAGATTTTCCACGACCGGCGTGAGCCGGCGCTGGCCAGTCAGTAGGGGGAGGCGACGATGCCAATCACAGCCGTACACGACTATACGGGGCGCGGTGAGACAGGTTCATCCGCTCTTCGTGTTGCGCCTCAGGGCGAGTTCGTCGACCCAACGGGCGAGCCGGATCGAGGTAGTTTTTCCGATCTGGTCAAGACGTTTTCTGCCGATGTCAATGACTTGCAGTTCCGCGCCGGTGATGCCATCGACAGCCTCGTTACTGGTGAGGCGACAGATGTGCATCAGGTGATGGTCGCGGTCGAGCAAGCAGGGATTGCAATGGATCTGATGTTGGAAATCAGAAACAAGGTTCTCGAAGGATATCAAGAATTGATCCGCATGCAGGTGTAGGTGGTAGTGGGGTTCAATCACAAAATCAGAATATGAGATCTACAGGCGGTAGGCTTCTGATGCGGTGGCACGCACGGAGGCATTTTCAGAGCGAAAGGAGCGCCTTCGGGCGTAGGCAAGAGGAATGAACTTACCAGATCAAATCAGCGGTGCCACCGATCGTCCTCGTGAGTGGTGGTCGGAGGCTCCACAACCGCAAAAATTCGGTGCTATTGGCGGCGCAGCCGTCCTCGTGATAGCCGTCGTGTACGGACTTATGTCCCTGACCGGTGGAGACGAGGACTGGGATGCCCAGATTCTGTATGCTGATCTCGACTATTCGGAGGCGGCAGAAATCAGTACGCGTCTGAATGCTGTCGGTATGCCCTTCAAGCTGACCGACGACGCCAGCACGATTGTCGTGCCGGACGACAAGGTGCGTGAGATGAGACTCATGCTGGCTGCCGAGGGATTTCCCCGCAGTGGTCGCATGGGATACGAAATCTTCGACGATACACAGTTGGCGATGACCGATTTCCTGCAGGACATCAACAAGGTTCGCGCGCTGCAGGGTGAGTTGGAAGAGACATTGAGTGGTATCGACGGTGTCAACACTGCACGCGTCCATCTCGTGATTCCAGAGGAGAGCCTGTTCACGGAAGAGCAGAACCCTGTGACGGCGGCAGTAAATCTGACGCTCGGTGGCCGTACGGCTCTGAAGCCGCAACAGGTCGACGCCATCGTCAATCTCGTAGCGGCCAGCGTCGAGGGGCTCCACAACAGCCAGATCGTCATCGTCGACCAGGAAGGAACCATGCTGACGGAAGAGCATGATCCACTGGCACAGGCGGCGAACAAGCAGTTTCGCATGCAGCAGAAGGTCGAACACGTCCTGGAGAAGAAGGTCCAATCTCTGATGGATGAGGTGATCGGCTCAGGACGTTCGAAAGTCCGAATCAACGTCGTCCTCGACTTCAGTCAGAGACACACAGACGAGGTCCTCTTCGATCCACCCTCCGGCTCACAGATCGTCATCAGTGAAGAGACCAACGAGCGGCAGTCGGCAGAGCAGGGCAGCGAAGAGAACGCAGTACGTAACTACGAAGTGAATCGGACGGTGAGGAACATCATCGGCTCCATTGGTGAGATCTCCCGACTGAATATGGCCCTGACCGTTGATCAGACGAAGGTGATCATCGGCGAAGATGGGCGCGCCATCGAGCAAACGCGGTCAGCAGATGAGATCGACAATCTTGCCGCTCTGGCTCAACAGGCTATTGGCTATGATGAGCTACGCGGCGATGCTGTGACCGTGTTCGCCATGCCCTTTGACAAGTCGCAGGAGATTCAGGCGCGCGACGAGGCGATCGCTGACGATCGCAAGCAATTCTGGACAGGCATCGCAATCAATGTGGCGAAAGTGCTGGGTATTCTCGCTGCCCTGATCACGCTCCGCTTTATCATCCAGGCGATCGGCCGTGGCGTGGGTGTTGAGGAGGACATCGAGGTCCTGGGCGAGGTTGCCGGAGACGTTGAAGAAGAGGATTTCGAACGTCCCGAAACGCCGCATGACATCATCCTGAGTCGCGTGCAGCAGATGGTGCGAGAACGTCCTGAAGATGCAGCCAAGTTGATTCGTACGATGCTCGTCGAAGAAGGGTCCTAGATTGATGCTTACTTCTAGCCACTCTACGATGATGGGCGACGCAGAATTGCACAGGTGCGCATGTCAAAGGTGATTCGAACAGGGCAGGTTGCGGCTGGATCTGGTATCGTCACCCTCGGCCGCGCCGAGGAAGGGTTGCACTATGATCCTGACCGAGAATCCGAGACAAAGTCACCAAGGGTCGATCTGAACGCGATCGTCGATGCGCGGGTTGCAGATGTGCGTAGCGAACTGGATCAGCAATGGGAAACAAAGCTGCGCCAGGAGCATGAAACGACACGTGTTGCAGGTGAAAGACAGTTGGAGAAGGCCCAGGCTGAGAATCAACAAGAGTTAGAGCGTATCAGTCAGGAGCGCTACGATGAGGGTCATCAGGACGGTGTGCAGTCAAAAGAGGAAGAGGCAACGGAGGCCGTCGAGCGGATGGCTTCTCTTCATGATGCGCTGAAGGCAGAGAGATCGCTGATTCTTCTCGATGCCGAAAGTGTTGTCGTTGACCTGGCTTTGTCACTGGCCAGGCGAGTTGTGCGTGTTGAGCCGGCCGCCGATGCGCGCGTGGTCGCTCGTACTGCTCGTGAAGCTCTGCGACACCTCAGTGATCGTAGCAATCTCTTGCTGAAGGTACATCCGGAGGATCTCGGGATTGCACGTCGCTTCAGTGTCGCTTGGGTGGAGAGAGTCGACACAGACGCCATTCTGCGAGTGCAGATCTCCAATCACGTCGACCGCGGTGGCTGCATGATTGAGGGACCTGAAGAGAACGTCGACGCGCGGCTATCCACGCAACTTGAGACCCTGTATGAAGCGCTGCGCGAACAGGTGCGACAGCAGCACGCAGTCGATCATGGTGAGCCTGAGCAGGAAGAAGCCGTTGATGTCAAAGAAGACACTGCGCCGAGCGTTGGTGAGGCGTCGGATACTACCGGCATCGACGTGACGAATGATTCAGGAGACGACCAGTGAATCTGGCGGCCCACATCAAAACGATTGAGACCGTCGATCCCATGTTGCGCTATGGGAAAGTGACGCAGATCGTCGGCTTGATCATTGAATCAATCGGCCCCGCCGACGTGGCCATGGGAGAGCTCTGTATCGTCGGCGATCCCCACGCTGAGCATATTGAGGCGGAGGTTGTAGGCTTTCGCGGCGAACGAGTTTTACTGATGCCATTGGGTGAGATCGAGGGGATTCGGCCCGACACAGATGTCTTCCCAACACGATCCAGCCTGCAGGTCCCCGTCGGAGAACCCCTGAAGGGCCGCATCATCGATGGTCTCGGAAATGCGATCGACGGCGAGGGCCCCATTCACTCGCTTGAAAAGCGTCACGTCCATTCCTCAGCACCAGAGCCGTTAGATCGACGGCGTGTCGATCTGCCCATCGGGACAGGTGTTAGAGCGATCGATGGGATGACGAGCATCGGGATGGGACAACGTCTGGGCATCTTCTCGGGAAGTGGTGTTGGTAAGAGCACATTGCTGGGAATGATCTCACGCAACTCGGAGGCCGATGTGAATGTCATCGCTCTCGTCGGTGAGCGCGGCAAGGAAGTCCTGGACTTTATTGAGGACAGCCTTGGCCCCGAGGGACTGCAGCGCTCCGTCGTCATTGTCGCCACCTCTGAACAACCGGCGCTGATTCGACTCAAGGCTGCTTTCACGGCGACGACGATCGCAGAATACTTCCGAGAGCAGGGACAGAATGTCGTGCTCATGATGGATTCTCTGACGCGTGTGGCTATGGCACAGAGAGAGATTGGCCTCGCCGCAGGCGAACCGCCGACGACCAAGGGCTACACGCCGTCGGTCTTTGCTCTATTGCCACGCCTGCTCGAACGCGCCGGCAGCACCACGCAAGGTAGTATCACCGGACTTTACACGGTACTGGTCGAAGGTGATGAGATGGATGACCCCATCGCTGACGCCTCCCGCGCCATCCTTGATGGACATCTCGTGCTTTCACGCCGTTTAGCCTCGCGCGGTCACTACCCGCCGATTGACGTGATGGAGTCTATCAGTCGATCGATGAAGGACGTGACAAGTGACGCGCATTGGGCGCGGGCAATGGAAATCAAGGGCCTCATGGCTGCCTATGCTGAGGCAGAAGATCTGGTCAACATTGGCGCCTACGCGCGCGGCAGCAATCCACGCATCGATCGCGCCCTGGAGTTCATCGAGCCCATTGAGCAATACCTACGACAAGGTGGTTCGGAAACAGCTGGATTCGACCACCATGTGCAGCGTCTGATGGGACTGTTGTCTCCTGCTGCGCCGCAACAGGCATAAAGGACGACTTCTACGATGCGTCAATTCCAGTTTCGCTTCCAACGAGTCTACGAGCTCAAAGAGCGGATGGAGGATGTCCGCAAAGCAGCTCTGGGTGATGCCGTGGGAGCTCTTGAGGCAGAGAGAGAAGAGCTGCGCCGACTGGGTGACGAGAAACAACTGCGACGCCAGGCATCGAGAGGAGAGAGCGGTCAGACGCTCGAGCCCGGTCTTCTGCAGTTAGCGAGCAATTTTGGGTTGCGCCTCGAGCGTGAGTCGGGCGAACAGACTGAACAGGTTCGTCTCGCTCAGACAGTGACTGACGAAAAGCGTGCAGAGCTAATGGAAGCAACGCGAGACCGGAAGGTTTTCGAAATATTACGGGACCGGGCAGCGGCGGCGCACAAGAAAGCAGCACAGCGGCACGAACTTCGCATACTAGACGAAATCGGCGGACAGTTACACCATCGCAAGGATACTGAAGAACCCAAATGACGACGATCACCCAAATGCTTGCTCCTCGTTCGACAGAAGGCGGCAGCCGAGTCGACGGAATGAACTTTGGCAATTCTGATGATGGATCGACAGAATTTTCCGAGGTCCTGGACAAGATTGTAGACGAGAGATCGCGGCCCAAGTCGTATGCTGGTGAGCGATCACGCAAACAGGATCGGACCGTCAAGGATGATGAATCGAGTGTTCGCACGACGGATGAGCGACAGCCGTCGGACGACGAGATGTCGACGCAGGCAGATGAGCAGAATGTGGCGTCGTCAGAATCAGACACTGAAGACGAAGAGAATTTTGTACCCCTCGCTGATACATCCTTGCTGGTAGAACCGCAGATACTGAACGATGCGGCATCAGGTGAAACGACAACTGTCCAAGATCCAGCAACGTGGCGCTTGAATACGAATGAGCAAAGCCAGGCACCTCGTGTAGACCGTCATGCTGCGACACCGGCGGAAGTTGCATCAGCCGAAACGCCAGAGGGTGTGATGACGATGGCTGGTACACAAGCCGGCGGAGGCCAGGACACCGATTCAGCCCTCGACCTGCTCACAACCCAGGAATTGATGGCACCAGATCAGATCCAGGTCGAGACAGAAGGTGGGGAACTGTTCGAACGTTTACAGCAGGCCCTGGCCACGGGAAGTACCGTGTTGGCCGATGATGTGGGTGAGGTCGTGGTTCCTCAGGTTGTAAGGAATATGGCCGCTCTGGCACGCAATGGCGTATCGGAGATGCGTCTGCAACTGCAGCCGGGGGATCTGGGAGAAATTGAATTACGCGTGCGTGCGATCGAAGGTGTCGTCCGCGGCGAGGTGATGGTTCAGCACCCCGAGGTCAAGCAACTACTGGATTCGCAGATGGATCGCTTGCGAACGGCGCTGGCGCAGCAGGGACTACAACTGGAAGGGTTTGATGTAGGTGTTTCCGATCACGGATCAGAAGCACGTGGAGACGGCGACACGGACTCAGATCGCGCCAATAGTGCTTCAGGTATCGGTCGATCAGATTCTGCGGAAGATGTCGAAGATCCAACCATATCAGGGCTGCCACCGGCGCACCCCATACGACTTGATCCCAATGCCAATGATTGGTTGGTCTAGGTCATGAACCTGGGCCTCATGGAGAGCAGATTCAGATGAGTGAAATTTCCAGTCTGACGGGAAGTCCATCCACGGAGCAGATCGTAGGCCAAGCGAATCAGAATCTCGGCAAAGAAGATTTTCTCCGATTGCTTACCGTGCAACTGCGTTATCAAGACCCGTTGAATCCGATGGAGAACACCGAGTTCATCGCCCAGATGGCACAGTTCAGTTCCTTGGAACAACTACAGAACATGAACCAGAATCTGGAGCAGAATCTGGGCTCCGAGCAGCAACTGCAAACGGCTTTCCAGAACAACCTCGCGACATCACTGGTGGGCAGAACCGTGGAGATTCCTACTGTTGAAGTTGATTGGGATGGCGAGAACGCGACCCAGATTGGCTACCGACTGGACGAAGGCGCCAGCAGTGCGAAGCTGCAGATCCTCGATGCGGGAGGCCGACTCGTGCGCGAGTTCGATCTGAACTCTGGTGCCTCACGCGGCGAAATCTCCTGGGATGGAGTGAGTCGTTTTGACTCCGATGTGCCGGAAGGTGCCTACCGCGTCCTGGTACTGGCTCAAGACTACGCCGGTGGGCGTGTCTATGCCGAGGCTCTCAAGCAGGTCGAGGTCGAAGCGGTACGATACGATGCCAAGGGGGCCACAATCTGGGCAGGTGGTCAGGAGTTGAGTATGGATGACCTGTCTGGTGTAGTCGCCGACAACTGAGAAGTAACAGAAGCACCCTCATGATTGGGGACAAAGCAGCAGATCGATACGAACTGCGGACACGGATGACGCGGATCTATGTCTACCATCACCCCCTGGATAGGGGTGAGTGGCCATCGCAACAGATGGCATCGCTTGTTGTGTAGGCGATGGGACCGGGAGACAGATGATGAGCGCCTTGAAAGGCGCCTTGGAGGAGTGTTCGACAGATGATCGATTCCATCTATATCGGTATTACCGGTATTCAGAGCCATCAGGAACGGCTCACGGTAATTGGTAACAATGTGGCAAATATCAATACAACGGCCTTCAAGGGCAGCCGCGTCGCGTTTTCAGAAGTCATGAGCCAGACCATCAGTGAAGGAACCGCTGCTCAAGGTCAGGTGGCCGCGACGAATCCCAAGCAGACAGGTCTCGGTGTCGGCATCGCCAGCATCGATCGGACACAGCAGCAGGGAAGCCTGCAACTGACTGGGATAGATACAGATCTTGCCGTCGAGGGTGATGGTATGTTCGTCGTCAGTGACGGCCAGCGCGATTTCTACACTCGCGACGGGACATTTTCTTTTGACACGGAAGGGCGTCTCGTCGATCCGAGTACTGGACTGGTCGTGAAGGGCAATATCGCCAACGATACAGGCACAGGACTGAGTGAGATCTCTTTCGAGGCTGAATTGAAAGAGCTGGTTGTGCCACTGAACCGGGAGTCTGAAGCTCGCGCCACGACACAGGTTCAGTTGGCGGGTAATCTGGATGCCGCCGGTGGTGCAGCGCCTGTTTGGTCCGAGGATACGATCTTCGGGCAGCCCGCGCGGCACGAAGGACTCAGCGAAGGACAACTCGCCAACCTCAACACGCAACTCGCCTCGTCTGCTCCTGGCGCCGCCAAGCTGACGGTGAATGTTGTCGAAGACGGAAATACAACGGGTGGCACGATTAGTGTGCCGATCAAAGACTATACCGATGTTGCCCAGCTGCGTGACGAACTGAATGCTCTCATCTACGCTGATGACAGTCTCAAGGGGAAGGTGCTGTTCACCCGTGAACTCGTCGGCGGATCTTCTGGGCTGGTCCTCAGATCCATTACCGGCGGTGAGAACGTGAGTATCACCGTCGATGATGGCGGCACATCTGAACTTCCGATCTCATCTCTGCTCGGATTTACCAAGGGTGGAACCGAAACGGGTTCGCCTTCCGCGATCGGTGCAGGTGTAGCCCTCAATAGTCTCGCCAACGTCGGTGAAGCGCTCACAGATGGTGATACGATCCGATTCACTGGGGTCAAACCAAGTGGCGAGCGATTCGACGGCGAGTTGATCTTTGAAGGTACAACGCGTGATTCAATCGATGACCTGTTCGCCGCAGTTGAAGATGCGTACGGCGGCGTCACAGCTGGAATCGATCCCACGACTGGCCGTCTCGTACTGACGACGATTCCTGACGCAGGTAGCAGTGCGTCTGGAGAGAGGATCGTTGGCTTCGATGTCACATTCTCCCTCTTAGATGCGCAGACGTCGGTGCGTGAAGAGCGTTCTGCCCTGGTGGGCCCCGAGGGTCCATTCTCTTTCAGTACAAACACGCAGGTTTTTGATGAGCAAGGTGAGTCACATTCGCTGACGTTCACCTTCACGAAGGGGCTCGTGGAAAACGAATGGCAGTGGTCGAGTACCATCGACGGACTGACTCCTTCCGAGGGCAATGTAGGCACTGTGACCTTTCTGCCTGATGGCACCATCGACACATTCCAGGCGACGGATGGTCAGAACCTGACGATCTCCCCAACCAACGGCGCAGGGTCGATCACCGTCGACATCCTGGCGACAGATCCAACGGGTCGCCTCGGGGGGCTGACACAATTCGTTGCGCCATCTTCGGTGGCTGTGCGCGATCAGGATGGCCGAGCTTCCGGAAACCTGGTGAATGTTTCGATCGAGCAGAATGGGCACATCCGCGGGTTGTTTGATAATGGCGATTCACAGGTTTTTGCCCGCGTAGCTCTGGCGACCTTCGGTAATCCTGGTGGATTGCGGCAGGAAGGAAGC
>Ga0233428_1001801_pt1 | contig 21905 bp, 23 predicted proteins | sample SI_118_April2016_4_FD_179890 | JGI IMG/M metagenome (GOLD analysis project Ga0233428, IMG submission 179890) | Seawater microbial communities from Saanich Inlet, British Columbia, Canada - SI_118_April2016_120_MG | ecosystem: Environmental > Aquatic > Marine > Inlet | place: Canada: British... | reverse complement strand
GTGTTTGGAGGCTCGGTAGCTCAGTCGGTAGAGCAGAGGACTGAAAATCCTTGTGTCGGCAGTTCGATTCTGTCCCGAGCCACATAAAAAAGCTCTCGATTAATCATCGGGGGCTTTTTTGTTTATAAAAGACTCGCCTCTATAAATATTTATTAAAAAAGACTTGTTAAGTACTATTTAACATGCTTAACATAAGTTAAGTGTTAATTAACATTTTACATAATTATGAGTAGAAAGGTAAAACAATGAGTAAACTATTATTAGGAAAATTGATCCGAAAGCTTCGTAAGCAAAAGGGTCTAAGCCTGCGTCAACTTGCAGAGAAGGTTTCTGTATCTTTTGTGAATATTGCGCACATAGAGAATGGAAGAATAGCAACGTCTGAGGAAGTAATTAAGGAACTGGCTAAGGCACTGGATTACGATGTAGATAAGTTGCTTGCAGCTGCAGATAGCGTTAATGAAGACATAAAGAATATCATTAAAAAACTTCCAACAGCTGTCCCTGAATTCTTACGTACTGCTAAGAATCTCACTGAAAAGGAATGGAAAGATCTCACCGAACAAATAAAAAATAAGAAGCAGTAGGAATTGAAATGTCATCTAAAGAAATATCGTATCCGTACTTAAAAAACAGCACCATCGAAAAAGAGAGTAAGAAGCTTCTGGGAGACTTTAATAATAAAACAGGACACAAGTTGTCTGCGCCAATACCTGTGTTTGATATTATTGAATATTTAGGGTACGACGTCGATTTTAGGAAAGACGGTATCTATGAGGATAAAAACCTATTAGGGGGGACGATTATAGATCAAAAAACTATCGAGATTAATGAGAATTTAAGCGACCATGAAGGAAGAATGAACTTTACAGCTGCCCATGAAGTAGGGCATATTATTCTCCATGTTCCGTTTTACAATGCAAAACATGGCAAAGATGTTTCTGAACATAAAATTATCAGTAGAAAAGATGGCGGGTTTGAGGGTACAAAGAAAGAACCCGAAGAGTGGCAGGCAGACAAGTTTGCAGCGTTTCTGCTCATGCCATCCGAATTAATTAAGAAGGCATTCTTTAAAAATTATAAGCGCCCAGTAAACATACGAAAGAGACGTTTTCTTGAAATATTTTTCCCGAAACCTGCTTTTGTAAAGGGATATCGGATAGCAGCAGAAGTAATTCGGAGCGGAAAATTTGATAATGTATCAAAAATGGCAATGCTGAATAGGCTGATCGGAATGCGGTTGGTTAAGGGGTTGTCATATCAAAAAAGCATCACCACGCAATGAAAATAGGAGTTAATAATGATTAACGCAGGAACGATGGGGATGCCCCTTCATTTTGGTAAAGTACCTACATGGCTTACGGAGCGCATGGGTAAGATGGGTTCAGCAATTATAGAGTCTGTGGCACAGAACTACGGAAAATCGGAGGTCTTAACGAGACTGTCTAATCCTAACTGGTTTCAGGCATTTGGAGCGGTGATGGGAATGCACTGGAACTCCTCAGGCGTAACGGCAGTTGTATTGGGTTCGCTTAAACGAAAGATAAATCCAATGGCTAGGGAGCTGGGGATCTATATATTGGGTGGAAAGGGAAAGTACAGTTACTACGCACCCAATCAGATTAGGCGGGTGTCAGATTTACACGGGTTGAAAGGAGATGAGCTGGTGAAATCCTGCCAGCTTACCCGAAGGGTTGATAATAATGCAGTTCAGGATGGATATAACCTCTATCAGCAGTATTTCATCTTATCTGATGAGGGCGAGTGGACGGCAATATCTCAGGGAATGAATACATCTACCAGAAGAGCCCGCCGGTACCATTGGCACTCACCAACGGTAAGATCTTTTGTGGATGATCCGCATAAAGGTATTGTGGGAGATAGAGGTGGAAAGATTCTTAATCTTGCTGATGGCAGGGCAAACTTTGCGCGTAAGAATATTGTTAATCTCACTAAAGAGAAACCGCAAGAGGTGATGAATACATTAAACTCGATTTCATTACCTAACCGACATGACGTTCGTGAGTCAGACGTAAACATGAAGCGCCTGGGATCAGTTCTTAACATGGCATATGAGAGAGGTGTCGATAATTTTGAAGACCTGCTCATGCTAAAGGGTGTAGGTCAAAGAACCATTAAGTCTCTTGCCCTTGTGAGTGAAGTCATTCATGGTGACTCTTCAAGGTTTGATGATCCCGCTCGATTTGCATTTGCGGTGGGAGGAAAAGACGGACGCCCACACCCTGTTGATACCGAGTCTTACGATGAGACCATAGAAATTTTAGGAGACGCTGTTGAAAAGTCTAAGCTTGGCTATAACGACAAGTCTAAGGCACTTAAACGTCTCCATAAGGCGACTGTTAAGAGCGAGGGCACGTTTACCCCAATTTCATTCTTAAATGACCTGATGGACTACGAATGGAAGCACTCAGAGAAAAGCGGCGGCAAGACGTTTATGGGAAAGACCATCAAAGGTGTTACCCGTGGAATCATGTCTATTCAAAACCAAGTCCTTTATAATAGGAAACAAGCGAAAAACTAAAATGAAAAAGGTGAAAATGGACGGGTACGATCCAATTGTACTGACCAAAGCCACCGAAAAAGTGGTGATCGATGGCAATAAAAGAAAGTATGCACGGCTTGCCCGTCCGCTTCGCTTCTATGGCGGCACAACGTCCGCCACGGAAGTGGGATGTAACCTACGATGTAAGTTTTGCTTCAGTGACGCCCCCGTAAGAAATCCTCATACAACGGGTAAGCTCTATACACCTGAGCAGGTATTCAATGCCTTGAGTAAAAGTGCGAGAAAATATGGGCACAAGCTTATTTCTGCGTCAGCTTCAGAGGGCACGCTGGGCAAGCAGCATCTATTTGAACTATTGGAATTGGTTGATAAATCGGAGTTTATTTATGTGCTTGAAACCAACGGAATGACAATTGGACACGACCCGGACTTTGCCAAAGAACTGTCCAGATTTCGCAATCTGCATGTGAGGATTTCCATCAAAGGGACCAACAAGCAAGAATATGTACGGCTCACAGGGGCAATGTCATCCAGTTATGATTTGCCCTACAAAGCTTTAGAGCATCTGATGGCAGCAGGGGTCTCCTGCAATGTATGTCTTTCAATTTCATTCAGCAGTCCTGAGAATATCAAGAAAGCTGAAGAACGATTAGCGGCAATTCGACCTGGCCTGCTTAAATCATTGGAGAAAGAGCATATCACGCTTTTCCCAAAAGTTTATAAGCGATTAAGTAATTTAGGTATGATGCCTAACACATTTAGATTTGGAGGAAAGATTTTAGAAAAAAAGATTCCTTTATTAATGGAAAGAGAAAAATAAATGAAAAGAATAAGTAAAAAATACTATCATGATGAGTATAGTAATTCTATACAAAAAAAAGATGCAAAGGGAATGGCTTTGAATTTAATCCTAAAAGAGTTAAGTAAATCTGAGAAAGAGTGCATTACTTATCCGAAAGAAAGTGAAGAGGTATATGGTGAGACATTACGTTATGCATTACCATCAAATAAAATATCTAATCAACATTTTTCTTCTTTTAGTGATTCTTCAAACAGAGTGGAAGTTGGATATTATAAAAGTGGTGGAATAAAATTAAATGAAATACAGTTTGAAAAAATAGTTGCTGATTTACTTATTCAGACAACAATTAAAACCATCTATTTTAAAAATGGTTTTGTTAACAAATTCATAGAGTATAGTGATATTCAAACAATCAAGGGAGAAGAAGTTCGAGAGAAAACACCACAATGGCCAAATTCTAGTATAGTATATACAGGAAGAAATATTGGACATATTTTTGAATTTTATAATAATGGTAAAAAAAAATGTGAGGGTAAATTTCGTGGAATGGGGTATTATGATTTTTCCCATCCTGTCCCAATGTCAGAGAGATATGAAGATTCAACTAGCGCCACTTTAGTTCCATCGGGTCCAGAAGGATGGATTGATGATGTTTACAAGGAAGGTATATGGCTCTATTATGAGAAAGATAATAAAGTAAAATCAGAAATTTATAAACCTTCAGATCAAGAAAAATTTGATTATAGGACCTGGCTTGATTTCTAATGACCAATAAAGATCTAATAAAAAACCACACTATCTTTCATGCCTATTTCTGTCATTTGATAGAATCTGACCAAGCAGACTCTGCTGAAGAATTATGTGAAATAGGGTGGAAGTTAGATGAGGAAATTAGACGAAGAAAAATAACTGAAGTTCAAATTGAAGAGTGCATTAAGAACTCCGAATTTGATCCTCAAGATCAGCTTATGATATCTACATATATTTATCCAGAATCAGACTTATTTAATGTAATAACTGGGCAATCTTAAAATGAAACGCCTCTGGCTCAAATAGCCTCCGCACGGGGGAATTTTTATTTTCCTTTTTTGTCATTGTAATATCCTTTTCCTTTTGTTTTAGTATTGATTTTGCCATTTTAAAGATGGCCTTTACCTATTTAATCAGTAGTTGACAAGAATTATCCAAACTACACAATAATTCGCAATAAATATGATAAAGTGTAATATCTATTACATATTAATGTAATAACGGTTACACTATATGAATTGCTAACCCTCGGTGGAAGACTTTGGCACGCCTATTGTATTCATAATGAGTGTAATGGCAAAGAATACTAAAAAAATGAAAGAGAAAAAAATGATGTGTTCAATTTGCTGTAAACCAGTGGATGTTCTTCGAGATCCAAAAACCGAGGAAATCCTATGGAAATATGGGCACAATGCAGCACCTGTTAATAAAGGCCGATGTTGCTCAAAGTGTAATGAAACCGTGGTGCTCCCGGAACGGGTGCTCCGCATAAACTAAAACCAGGGGGCTGACTCAGGTTGGCCCCCATAACCTAATAAGGAAAAAAATATGTTTAATCCATTTTCAAAAAAACAAACCAAACCATCTTCAATTGAAGATAAAAAAGCGACCCAGGATCCTTTAGAAGTAGAGGATCTTCTGGTGGATGGCACCCAAAAGGCTACGATCACTTCAGATGGTCGCCTTTTATCAAAAGGGGATTCTCTAAAAGATAAGGAGGAGCATATCGATCTGCTGAAACAACGAGAATGGGGATTGAAATGACCCCCTGGTGGGAAAAAAATAAAGAAAGGCTTGAGAAAGAAATTCAAGCAATGGGTGAGAAATTTCCTCAATTTCAATTGGGGAAAGCATCTGAGGATCGACGCTATCACAACTGGCTGGTAGCAGGCCAATCCCAATTGTTCTGGCTGGGGGATTTAAAAACTGTTTCCGGTAATATCTACACGACAATTATTACCTATCCGGATCATTATCCTGGAATGGAAATTCGCTCCTTTATAACAGAACCCTATATTACTGGCGCGAATCACCGTTATGGGGATGGCCATCTTTGTTTGTATTCCAATGATCATGGAGGCAAGGGACAAGGAACTGGAAAGGGAATGACAGCAGTTTCCTATGTAGGTTGGACAGCTGCGTGGTTACATGCGAATGAAATATATCAAGTTAAAGGGTCTTGGCCCGAAAATGATTTTTTTAATCGAATTAGATAGGAAGCAATTAATATGAAAATTTTTGAGAGTCACAATGTCACCACGGATGATTCCACGTTTAATCGGTATCAGTTTTTATGGATTTTTTCATTAATTATTGGATATCAAGAAAATCATGGTTCTCACCTGTTTATCGGACTTGGTATAAAGCCATTTGAAATTTCCACACAATTAACTATTTGGAGTTTTGGTGGAGAGTAAAACAAAAACTAATAAAAGGAAGAAAAAATCTGAATTGAATGGGAAGCCATCAAAAAGAAAGAAATTTATTCTCCCCAAAATTTTCATATCTATCGATGCAATGGAGTCAATTCGTTCGGAGGCATTAAAATACGGTCAATTTGAAACAGGGGGGCTCCTTTTAGGTGAAAAAACAATTGTGAAAGACAATTACTCTATTCTAGTAAAAAAAGCAACTGGTCCAGGCGATAATTCAGAACATGGCACGCACTATTTCAAACCAAATAAAGAATACTATCAGGATGTTTTACTTCAAGAATTATATAGAAACAGCCTGGTATATATAGGCGAGTGGCATAAACATCCAGGTTCATTTGATCAGCCCAGTTGCACCGATTTGGAAACCATGAAACAAATTACTGAAGATGAAAATTCGAAGGATTGTTTAGCGATTATTGCCACCACACCTGATTATGACGACAAACAGGTATTAAGTGGAATAGTCCAAATCAGCTTTTATTACTATCAACGGGGTATGTCAGATTTTGTTGAAATCATTCCTGAAGTGATTAAAACGCCGGCGCTGAAGGGGCCACAGAAAAAGGTGGAAAAATTAAATTTGGATGTGGAGAAGATAATCGAGCTTGTGAAAGAAGGCAAATCAATAGAACTCGAAGGAAATTTGACTGATAATGGGGCGGCAAATATTATTTCAGGTCAAGCGATTCATAATCCTGTGAAGGCCAAAATCATTTTTAATCATGGCGATACAGAAATTTCACTTAATAATTTAACGTGTGATTTGTTGGTTTGTATTTCTATTTCAAATTTGCGAATTAATGCAAGGGCTTGGCAACTCGATGATAATACAGGTCAAACTATTGAAATCAATGTAGATATGATTGATTTGAAAGAGAGTTTATTTAAACGACTTGGTCATCTTGGGATTAAAGAAGAATTGATGGATAAAAAAGTTGCGTTATTAGGTCTTGGAAGTGTGGGTTCAACAGTTGCTGCGCAATTAGCTAAAGCTGGTATTAATAACTTAACCATAATTGATCCCGATACACTTGAAGTTCATAATATTATTCGTCATTTATGTGATTTACAAGATTTGGGAAGATTTAAAACAGATGCTGTTAAAGATAAATTATTACGAATTAATCCGGATCTGAAGGTTACCACTATTGCAAGTGATTTTGTTAAAGATCATGATAGAATAGTTTCACAATTAAAGAATATTGATTTATTTATTATCTCAACTGATACGCCAGATTCAAGACAGTTGGCCAATTTAGCTAGCGTGAACTTAAATGTACCTGCCGTTTATATCTCTCTTCATGAAAGAGCAAGAACGGGCAGTGTCTATCGAATTGTGCCCGGAAAAACTGGTTGCCGTAGTTGTGTGGGTGATGGACAATGGGGAAATGAATTTATTCCCGGGTCAACAGATTATACTGATGCCAATAATGAACGTGACATTTTATTTCAACCTGGGTTAGATACGGATATCAGCCTGGTCACAATGTTGGGTGTAAAAATGGCAATTTCTTCACTACTAAATCCAGAAGCTGATATATCACCTGAATTAAACACAAATTATCTTTTCTGGAATGGTTATCCCGAAGAAAATGAATCCATGATAAAATTTATTGATGGACTGGGAATTCCTCCAAATAAAGAATGTGAAATATGTGGAAGTATTAAAAAAGATGGAGAAGCCATAAATGAGTGACCAGCAAGGCATATATGAAATCGCCAATAATGAGGGTATGATATGTTATGTCGATACAGCAACTGAAGGTAAAAAAACCTACGGACAAGATTGGGTAGACGTATGTGAATCCACACTAAATTGCACCATTCTTAGAGGGGAAATAGAAAAATATCAATATCGGACACATGAAGGTGAACCAATTGATGATCAGCCCACTGGATTTGTTGTAACAATAAATGGCAATATTGAAGCATTTCTTCCTTTCAAATTATGTGGAAGGTTTCGTGAATCTGACATTAATTATGACGGTGATACGGTTGCTGTAATGGTAGAATCCTTCGATCCAAATTCATTAAGTATTATTGTACGAGAAATTACTATTACTGATCAGAATATAGATATTGCATTAATAAATGAAGCGGTGGATTTAATTGGCCAAGCCTATGAAGATGGTAAATATATTCGCGGAACAATTATTGCTGAAAAAAAGAAATGGGCTGATAATGAACACGATAGAAAAAGAGCCGGTTTTTTAGTGACAATTAATGGGATCGAAGCTTTTTTACCTGTTTCAATGTCATTCTATTCTTATGGGATTGATATTTCACATTTAATTGGAACCAATATCATGGCAGGTATTGAAGAAATTAATGTTGAAAAAATGACCATTACTTTATCCATGAAAGCGCCTTATGAAAAACTGATTTCAACGAAACCATTACCACTGAAAGATGAAGTAACAACTGGTCTTGTGACGCAAGTTACCCCGTATAATATTTATGTTTTATTACCACAAAATGTCATGGGTTTAATCCCACGATATATGTTTCCGACAGTCGAACATAATGATTTACTAAAACTTACGGGAAGTCTAATCAATTGTATTCCATTTAAGGTGAAGCGATGGGATGAGATCAATAATGATTTATGCATGCTAGTTAGTTTTAAACCGGAAGGAAATAGATAATGGAAATTGCTGAAGCAAAACAAATATTGGGATTAAATGACAATTTCACTCAGATGGAACTGATTAGTGCATACAAGAATAATATAGCTGAAAATGATTCAGCGGCAGCTGATATAGATGAATTAGGGACATTCTCCGAATCCGCTAACAAACTTTATGATATTTCTAAAGCGTATCTTTTACTTCGAGATAAAGAATTAGAGATTGTGCCAGAACTGGCTGCTCAGCCGCTGATTATTTTTACAGATGCAAGTGTGAAGAAAAATATAGATGTTGCAGCTTTTGGGGTAGTTGCTGATAACATACCTCGTGATTTTAATTTTCCTTCTTCTATAATCGAAAAATACAATATCACTTCATTTCATATCCCCTCCAATCAGCATCATTGTATATTCTCAGGATTGGTGGCTAATTATGATGTTAATTCAGCAGAAATGATGGCTATTCTGTGTTCAATCGAGGTATTTATGTATTTAACACAGTTAACGGATCAAACAATGGTTATATATACTGATAGTCTTGTCGCAAAAAAAGTATTATCAGATAAGCGGATGCCTCCTAACACAAAATTGTACACCGCTTTACGAAAAAGATTTAGGCAATTAATAGATACTCACCAATTAGATATAATTATTAAAAAAGTGAATGCTCACATTGGAATTGAAATGAATGAAATTGCAGATGCCACTGCGAAGAGTCGATTAGACAGGATGTATTAAGGATGGGGATGAACATTCAGCTTCCTGTGATAAAGGAAAGGATAAATTGGGGTAATGAAATTATTGGATTTATTATTCTTGATATTACTACGCAAATGGACAACCATTTTGCAAAACAAAGAGAAATTCGGTTTGTTATTCATCCATTGCAATTAGAGATTAGTCATCATTATAAAGATTGTATATGCGTGGGTTTTAGTATTTTTCATTACACCTTTCGATTTGAAATAAAATATGGTAAAATAGAGAAAGTGTAGGGTAAAATACGATATGAACAACATGTTAAAAGAGATTACTAAAACTCAAGACAGATATAATGCTGCAATGAACAGCGATGATGCATTCATTAATCATTCAGAGGATTTGATAAAAGAATTATCAGCTATAGTGAAGAAATACCCATCCGAAATTTTTCCTTTAATGCAATTGCGATCTATTATATGTAAATCAAGAAATCAGACTAAACATATAGAAATTCTTAATAAAATGATTGAAATGGACGACAGTTTGAAAGAGGATTTAGTGGATTGTAAGAAACAGCCTTGTAATAAATGCACCATTTGGGTCAATACAGATACTTCGAATCTTCATTTAGTTTCATCTCAGATTAATGATAGTAGATCATGAAAAAAAATACCTACGAAAAAAATGTCAAGGCTCTTATAGATACGATTCAACACCAGAATAATTATAATCTTAAAAACTATAAATCAGTAATAGATAAGTATTTATCAATAGATAAACCTGTGATACTAGATGCTAATAAGATGACTTTAAATTATCGATTACATATAAGCATAAATGCCATAACGTTTGACTTTCTTATTCATGCTTTAAAGAAAAAAGAAGATAGCCTAATAAAAATAGCCATTGATGCGGCAATAAAAATAGAAGACCTTGAGACAATAATTCAATTTTCTAAATTTTTAACAGAAGAAGAAGATGAAAAAAATATTCAATACTTATTGGAAGAATTAAAAAGGCAAAAATTTTTTCAAAAAGTTCGAAGATTTGATATTAACTACGATGGACAGTTTAAGAAAATCGTTAATTATTTCACTGAAAACAATAACTCCAGCATGCTTGAGCTGCTCAATGAATTTAATGATGAATATAAATGGTTTGATTTCTCCGATCTGAGAATAGATATAGCAAAATATTATTATGACCAAGATGATTTTGAATCATCATTAAAATATATTCTAAATATTCTTAAAAGAGATCCCTGGATAGGTAGTGAAAAATTTCTAGTGTTAATAATGCAATTTTACCGCCATCAAAGAAACAGAGATATATTGCATGAAAGTTATCGATATATTAAAAAAAGTATTGAAAAAAGTGGCAAGTGGGATATCTATGAACTTTTAAGAGGTCTTCTCAATGTTTCTAGAGATCCATATGCATACAATATTAATGATGAGAAATCATTGCATGAGGTATTGGGTATTGCATTTGATCAACTTCATAATCAGTCATCTAACGCTAAAGAATTCTTTGATGACCCACCTAAGGTAATTAAAGAAGACGTATCAAAATCAGAAGTTGAAGAAGTAAAAACACACATAGGGATGCATGAAATAGAATCTAGTATGTATTTAATTCTGAAAAAGGCATATGGAAAGGATACTTCGGCAAAGGATATAATAGATACAACAACCACGTTTTTTACAAAATTAGGTCATAGTTGGCATCCTACTTTAGTAGCTAATGCTAACACTGGGTCAGAGGATTTAGGTAGGATAAAAATTTTTGATGATTATGATGATATCAATGATATCCCTACTAGTATGGCCATGCCTACAGAAGATGTGCTTCAAATAATATTTATACTATTTGATATGATTATTGATATTAGTAATAATATTCTGAAAGAGATTGCCAACACTGAGAGATTAATATTTGCATTAGAGGATCTTGCGAAAAATACAGATTTGTATGATCAAGCAGAAAGTGATTTTGATTTGGGTCCTTATATAGAAGGTTTTGGTAAAGAAATAAATGAAAATTGTCGATTAATTAAAAAAAATCTCGGCAAAATATATATAGATAAGAAAACACGCTCATCAATCATAGATGAATCTAATAAGATTCTTGGGATTAATGTATATAGCCGGAATATAATTGCACATGGAGGTGACAATAAAAATCCTCAGGAATGGATTGATTTTCATCCCCAATCCTACGATGTTTCAGATATAGTTTACAATTTGCGCGAACTTAAAAGCCCAGTAGATGAATATAAATCAAAATTAAATAATTTAGTGTTAAATCAGGATATATTAATTCAGCGTGTACTAGGTAAACTCATTCCATTCTATACCGACAAACTTGGTAAAGAGAAAGATGCAGAACGGGATAAAGTACTCGCGGATGTATCTCATAGAATCAAGGGTTTAATTCATTCAATACAAACTCCACTTGATAACATGCTTGAATGGATAGAAGATAAACAACAAATTAAAAATGCTATTAAAGGTACAACTCTCATATCAGATTTAGTAAATATGGCGTCACATTCTTATTCAGCTAGTATAGATGATTTTTATTATGATGCCAGAAACAATAAGAATGGTATTACTCTTGAAACAATTTTTATAAATTCATTAAAGCTTGCAATTCCTCACATGTTTGATGGAAAAAATTACAATAAGCAGAATCGAAATTATTTTAAAACAACAGAGGAACATATTGAAGCAAAAAATGAGTTTCAAACTAAAATAAGTGATTGTAATCAAATAGGAATTATAAAAAAGTATTTAAATAAATATTTTTTTAAAACAAAAATTGAAATTTCTGGTATAAAAAAATATTCTTTAGGATCTGATAGAGAAACACCTACAAAGTTAATAATTCTTTATACCGAACTTATTTTGAATGCTATAAAAAATGTGTCTTACTTGGATAAGAATCAAAGGGAGGTTTCAATATCTATTGGTTTGAGTGATGATCTGAAATTTTCAATATCAAATTCTTATAATAAAAGGCGGAGAGTTAAAACAACAGGTTTAGGTAAGTATTTTGTTGAAAAAATGGTAGAAGCCATAAATGGGGAATATGTATTTAATGATAACAAAATCTATACTGCTGAAATAATTTTACAAAACCTTTGGGAGAAAAAATAAAATGAAAATACTATACGTTGAAGACGAGCTTTCAAAGCAAATTGATACAATATTAAGTATTTTTAATCAAATACTAGGCGATGGGTTAAAGAAGGAGCTAAGGGCTCTTATGGATGATGAATCAGGACGGGGTGCCTCACCTGAACAAATAAAGGAAATTATTGAGAAGAGCAATAGACTTGACGTATGTGATAGTTTTCCTGAAGCTTTGAGAATAGTAACAAATTTTGCTGATGATTATGATCTTTTTATAGTTGACAGAAATTTGACTGAAGTTGAATACCTGCCTGAAGACGTTCAAAAAATTAATGCCAGTTTCAGTGATGAACTATGGGACAAGTATTTTGGTCGGGAAGGTGATTGGTTACTAAACGTTTTAAGCGATATTATAGATACAAGAAAGCAATTTTATTTTTTAACAGCTTACACAGATGATGATATTATTATAGAAAAAAATAGTAGTCTGTCAGAGCAAGGTAGGTTTCATAGGGATCAAGTGATAAAAAAAGGTGAATTTGATCAATTAAAATTTTTAAAGAAAAAGATAAAGAAACATCCTTCAATAATGATCCGTCATAAAAATCAGGATATTATAGATATACTACAAAATGAGTTTGGTGATGCTGCTGTTAATGAGTTTATTGAAATAATAAAGCGAGGACCAAGTTTGTTTGGCACCGCAAATGAAATTAGAATTTTTTTTGAGAACCGGATTCTTCGAGGTATTGCCCGTAAAAAGAAAGTAGATGAAGAAAAATGTTTCAATGAAAAAGGAGGAATAAATATTAGTGGATTTGTTTGGTGGCTCCGGGAGCCTAACTATGATGATGATACTCAACAATGGAAATTTGGTTGCAATACAGTAATCTTTTCTGAAATAAGCAGTATAAAAGATATAGGTCATCAGGGTTCACACGAAAAAATTGTAACAACAGATACCGTTAATCATCTGATATATGGACTCAAAGAAATAATAAGATGGTATGGAACAATAAAGTGATGAAAATCTTTTTATCATTTGCAGGAAAAAATGATCTTATATCATCTTCGAATCCAGATGGAGGTGCAATATTAAATATTTGTCAAGAATTAAAGCCCGATAAGGCTTATCTATTGTATAATATTGATTCAGTAGAATCCGATATTGATTATCTTGCTGCAGCGAGCCACAGTAAACATGCTCTAGAAAAGTTATTAATTGATACGCGTAAAAAAATAAAGGATTCCGAAACAGATGAACTTATTTCTAATCCACGGTACAATAAGCCTGCAATTGAATGTGAGTTAGTTAAAATTTTATGTGATGATCCTACGGATTATGATATCCTTTATCCCCAAATGAATCATGAGTTAGAAAATATTATTGAGTCCAATGGCCTTGACCATGAATACTATATAAACATTACATCAGGCACTCCGACGATGCATTTAATTTGGGTTTTAGTGCACCATCAAAAAAAGCATTTGAATTCAACATTGTTAAGATCGTTAGAGAAAAGGCATCAAAAACAATATGATAACAAACCATTTATTGAAGTCAATTTTACTTTAGATGATTTTCCTCAGATTCAAAATCCATCAGCAATTAAAAGACAGTTGACAATTGAGAAAAGAGAAAAAAATCAATTACAGCACAAAGTGGAATTGAATGAATTAAATAAATCATTCAAGGGTTTTATTGGAGATTCAAGATCTATCATTGAAGTAAAAGAACAAATTATTGGTGAAGTAGATCAAACAACTCATGTATTGATTTTGGGAGAAAAAGGTACAGGTAAAGAAGTAGTTGCAAATGCGATATGGCATCTTTACAGAAATAGTAACGATAAAGAATTAGTAACGCAAGATTGTAGTGGTATTGCCGAAACACTAATTGTAGGAATACTTTTTGGTCATTTGAAAGGGTCCCACTCGACGGCAGATTCTGACAAAATAGGTCTACTTGAATCTTGTAATAATAGGATGATTTTTCTTGATGAAATAGGGAACTTATCTGTAGAAGCACAGCAAAAATTATTACGCTTTATTCAATTTGGAACTATTACACCAATTGGTGCTAATCGTTCTAAAAAACTTAATACACAAATTATTGCTGCTACAAATAAAGATGTGAAGGACCCAGATATTTTTGCAGGTGATGTAAAAGATAGATTTGATGAAACTATAACCTTACCTCCTCTTAGGGAGAGAAAAGATGATATTCCATCATTGGTTGAATACTGTATCAATATGGAATGTAAAAAACGTGGTTTACCTGGTTTATTGATAATTGCAGATGACCTGTTAGAAGCAATGATGGATTATAATTGGCCGGGCAATGTAAGAGCATTGTTTAAATTTATCGCAAAATTGGTTCGAAAATTTGGCTCAACAGAAATTGGTCTTAAAGATTTACCGGAAAGATTTACTGACTTGATTAGTGCTGCAGAAAATGAATATGATTTTTTGTTGCCTGATTTACCTTTAATTGACACAGATATTGAAAAAATTACTGAACATTACAAAAATGCAATTTTAAAGAAGGCTCGTAGCTTAGGTAATACTTCCGCAGAAGTAGATCGATTGCTCGGGCAAAAAGATGTTGAAAAAGCAAGGCGTTACAGAGAGAGGGAAAACAGCAAAAAGTAATTATAATTACCATATAATGTAATAGCTATTACATATATTATCATATAATTTCACCTTTCTCCTCGATAACATATTCTGGCACGGCAATTGTAACCAATATATAATAATGAGAATGAAAAATCAAAAGACCATGTTTGTTTGCCCTCAATGCGGCCCTTTTGTTATAGTTTACAAAGAAATATGGACACAAGGATCTGAAGGCCCATATAAAATTGAATTTCTACAACATATAGATGGGGGAGCAACAGTAGTCGATGAAGTATCAATTAACACAAAACCAGATGGTGAACCAATAGCGTTTTCTTTTTGTGGACAATGTAAGAGATTAATTGATCAGGAAAAATGTTCGAACTGGCTAGAAAACCAACCTTCTCCCTTTTAATTGAAAATATTATAATAAAATGAACCATTTATTTGATAATGATATAATTCTATTAGAACCAGAACATAAGTATAAACTTAAATCTGATCCAGATTTTGAGTTTAAAAGTGTTACAACTCTTGCTGCTGAATATTTCGAGCCTTTTGATGCGGAAGCTATAGCTACAAATCTCGTTGCAAACTACCCCAAATATATGGGAATGAAAGTCAGTGAGCTTATAGAAGAATGGGATGCGGCCAGAGATTATGGAACAAAAGTGCACAATGAAATTGAGTTATTTCTTAAAGACAGTGTTTTGCCTGAAGAGACTCGATCTTTTGACGCAATTGATTGGTTGAAAAAATATCAGATGAAATCCGAAATAACAATTCATTCTGAAGTAAGGATTTATAGCAAAGAATTAAATCTTGCAGGAACTATCGATGTTTTGGCACATGACGCTCGAACCAATAAGTATGAAATAATTGATTGGAAAACATCAAAGGCGATCGACACAGTTTCCTTCAATGGGAAAATGGGTAGACATTCCATTACTTCCCATTTGATGGACTGTAAGTTTGTCACCTATTCCATGCAGCTGTCTTTCTACCGATATTTATTGGAAACGTATTATGGTCTAAATATTACGAGCCAGTATATCGCCCACTTAGATGGTGTATCATGTAAAAGTTATATGGGTGATTATTATAAAAATGAAGTAATTAAAATAATAAAAGATTTGCAGAATAAGGAGAACACATGAGTTTTATCAAAAGCGTTTATGAAGATAATAACAAAATTACACTGACAAAATTTGATGGATCATCAATGCCTACATATGAAGGGGACAGTTATGATCAAGAGATTTTTAAAATAGCTTTTTTGGATATAGAAACCACTGGATTAAATAAACAGTCAGATCAAATTGTCGAACTGGCCATAAAAGTAGTTGCTGTTCAAAAATTAACCGGAGAGTTATTAGGCGTGATTGATTCTTATGAATCGTTCAATGACCCAGGTCAGCCTATTAGCGAGTCGGCGATGCGTGTGAATAGAATTACCAATGAAATGATTTCTGGATATGAAATTGATTGGTCTATTGTAGAATCTCTTCTCAAAGTTTCAGATATAATTGTGGCCCATAATGCACAATTTGACCGCGGATTTATTGATCAAAAGCTTCCGGTTTCAAGATCAAAAGTCTGGGCCTGCTCTATGAAAGATATCGATTGGTTTGAACGGGGATTTACAAATAATAAACAGGAATTGCTTTGTATTTGGCATGGATTTTTCTTTGAATCACATCGGGCCATGGGTGATGTAGATGCCTTGATTCATCTATTGTCTCATCTATCATATGAGTCGAACCAGTTTCCCTGTGGTGAGTTAATTCAAAATGCTTTTATCCCAGTTTATAAAATTTCCGCCACCAACAGTGCTTTTGAAACTAAGGATACTCTAAAGGCAAATGGATATAACTGGGATAGTGAGCTTCGCGTTTGGTGGAAGACCATAAAACGAGAGGAAATTGATACTGAGAAAGAATGGCTTTCAGAAAATGTTTACCATGGTCATTTTATGGGAATCGTAGAAGAAATACAACCAATTGATAAACATAAATAAATTTTAGTACCTTAGACGCAGCACTATAGGGTTCAATTTTAATAATAGGAGTTATTTGCCTCAATATCATTCATATTGTCTGATCCTATGGACGGGATTATACAGGATTATACAGAGTTTCTTGAAAAAGAAATTGATTAATGGGTTAAGTCTGGCAGTGCGGAACCCGTAAAAAAGAAGTGAAACATGAATGAAAAAATAAATAACCCCTATTTAATTTCATTTACCGCAGGTGGATTATTATATGAAGAGACTATTTCCTTACTTCCTTATCTAAATGATGATAGAATTGAATTGATTACAGAGCAGGTATCTAATAATTCTTTACTTCAAACAAATTCTCAAGCAGCCAGACAAAGAATCCTACAAGAAATACGAAAACGATATCATGCTGTGGGCGGTGACAATTTTACACTTTTTGAATCTTTCACTCAAAATGAGAGAAAGATATTTTTATTTTTTACCTGTATAAAAACGTATAAAATCATTTTTGACTTTATATTTGATGTTGTGGTAGAAAAGTGGCTATCAAGAGATATTAAAATAGGCACCGATGATGTATTCTATTTCTTAGATAAAAAAGCATCAACTCACCCTGAAATTGATCAATGGACACCCACAACTAAGCAAAAAGTATCGACAGTAATGATTCGAGTATTAAAAGAAGTTGGAATATTGCGGGACGCTAAAATAATGGCATTAGATGCTTCTGATGCATATTGGCATAATTTCGTTAAAATTGGGGAACCTTGGTTTTTGCAAGCATGTTTATTAAATAAAGAAAGAAGAGATCAGATTAGTCATGAATAAAATGACAATTTCAGATTTTTACGATCAACTATTATCTGATAAAGAGTTTCAGGAGCCTGAAACGGGCAACTTATTTTTCCCCGCATATATCTATCAATATGATTCTCAAGATGAATACAGCATTCGAGAACAAATTAGAAATCTGAAAGATCGTTTAATCCGACCAAATAATTTTGTGGATACTCTCATACTCAATATTTATGATGAGTTTATATCTTTTTTAAAAGATGAAAAAATGGGTGGTGAAAGTATTTTGGATTTAATTACCAAAAATGATACTGAAAAAGAGATGCCTGATAATCTTAAAGATGTTCTTTTCAATAAGGCTAATAGTTTAGCGTTTTTTAATCATATTAATGCCAAAGCAACGACACATTTCAAAGAACCAACCAAATTTAAGAAAGTTTATCTTATGCTTTATGGCTTTGGATCTATATACCCCTTTTTGAGGACCAGCACTTACTTAAAGAATTTTGAAGAGCATGTGAAAGGATACAAACTGATAGTATTCTTCCCTGGATATTATGAAAATAAAAACTATCATCTTTTTGGTGAATTCCATGATGAAAACATATATCGTGCATCATTAATAAACCCTTAGGAATATTATTATGAATCTAAAACAACTATTTTCAAGAGATATAAATAGGGCAGTGAATCCTGCTATTGTAGTCGGAGATAGAAATACAAATACAATTAAAATAGAAATTGAAGAGTATGTCTTTACACCTGACCTTATTGATGAAATATATACTTTTCTCTATGACGTATTTAATAAAAAAGAAGGCAAAACAGGAATTTGGATTGATGGTTTCTACGGCTCTGGAAAATCGCATTTTATAAAATATGCTTATTATTGTATCCAGTCAGATACTTCGGATGATGCGTTTGATCACTACATCAAAAACGCTCAAGAATTGGCTGCAGAATTTTCTAATGCCACTCCGTCGAACATTAAGCAAATTCAGAAAAAAGTTCAGGCATCACAAATTGATAACATTATGTTCAATATCGATTCTGTATCGGGGCAAAAAGACGAAAAGGAAAAGATAACAAAAATTATATTTAACCAATTCAATCAGTTTAGGGGTTACAATAGTAAAAATATTCCATTGGCAATTTTAGTTGAAAAACATTTAAACAAGATTGGGAAGTTTGAAGCATTTAAAGCAGAAATTTCAAAGGCAATTGGGGATGATTGGAATAAAAATGCTTCAACAATTATTGCATTAAAATCCAATGCTGTTTTAGACATTGTTAAAGGTCTGGACCCATCCATCGATTTAGAGTCTCTAAAGCAAAAACTCATCGATCCTGATGATATCAGTATCATTGGAGATCTAATTCCTGAATTCGTAGAATATTTAAGCGAAAAACCAGATAACTATCGGTTGTTATTTCTCATTGATGAAGTAAGCCAATATGTGGGTGATAATTCAAGTCTTCTTTTGAATCTTCAAACCATCATAGAAGAAATTGGGGCAAATTGTAATAACCAAATTTGGATGGCTACCACAGCTCAACAAACATTGGACCAGTTGGTAGGGAATAATGAAATTGATAAAGATCAATTTGGGAAGATTTTAGGACGTTTTGACACAAAGATATCTCTTCAGAGCCAGGATGCTGCTTATATTACCAAAAAGAGAATTCTAGATAAAAATTCAAATGGAATCGGTGAATTAAAATCATTTTATGATCAAAATAAGGAAGTGGTACAAAATCAATTTCACTTTTCACATGAATTGTATAGGGGGTATGAAGATTATGATGAATTTTTATTGTCTTACCCTTTTGTCCCATATCAATTCAAGCTAATATCTGAAGTTTTTGATTCGTTTAGCAAATTAGGGTATGTAGATAAGGGTGTTAAAAATAGTGAGCGGTCTATCCTTGGAATCACCCACTACACCATAGGAAAGCAAGCAGATAATTCAGTTGGCTATTTTATTCCTTTCGATGCCTTTTTCAATGGGCAGTTCCGAAAGAATTTAACCAACTCTGCCATGCAAATTATGCGCAGAGCTTTAGATTTAGATTTTGTAAATAGCGGTTCCTTTGAAGAACGTGTCGTTTACGTTTTATTTATGATTTCTAATTTATTGGATGAAATGAAAATTGTTTTTCCAACAACTTTGGACAATTTAACTATCCTGTTAATGAATCAACCAGATGTGAATAAGTTAGAACTCCAAAATGATATACAGGGTGTTCTTGATAAATTATTGAAAAACAATATTATTCGAGAAGAGGATGGGCAGTATCATTTCTTTAAGGAAGATGAAATTGAAGTCGCAAATCTTATCCAAAATACAGCAATTAATACTGATGATCGCCTTTCGCGATTAGAGAAAGATATTTTCCAAGATATGGTCGGGCTACATCGAAAGTTTACTTTTGAAAATAATGCATTCAATTTGGCATTATCATTTGATGATAAACAAATTTATCCAAATGGAGATGTGAATGTAAAGTTCAGCTTTTTCGATAAAGAAGATATCCATAGTAAAGCAATGGGCATGAACAAAGATGATATGGTTATTTGTTTAAATGTGCCTTTAAATAAAAATACTAACCTGATGAAAGATTATACAATATATGTAAAGACAGCAAAATACATTCGTCAACATTCAGATACAGCAACAGGGATAAGAAAAGCAACCCTTGAAGAGTTTGCATATCGAAACAGAACGAAATTAGACGATTTAAAAATTCAGTTTAAAGAAATCCTAAAAAATGCCCCCATTATTTCGGCACAAAGCGTCATTGCTGCAACAGAAATCATAGGTAGTGAACCAAAATTGCGTTACCAAGAAGCTTTAAAGTTGCATTTTGAATCTGTGTATAAAAAACATCATTTATCGAATAAATATGCACAAACGAATGATCAACTAAAAGACTCAGCCTATGATAGTCAGACTACTTTGCCTGGGGAATTAACTTCACCAGAAGATGAAGTGAATAATTGGATTGATCGAATTGGGTCGTCTGTTACTTTGGACGATGTGATTAAACAATTTGGGAAGGCTCCTTTTGGCTGGAAGGACCTTGCTGTCATGGATATGTTGATAAAGATTGCAAAAAGGAATAAGAAGGAATTTAAACGTCATAATGAAAAAATTGATTATGCTGCCTTCTATCAGTTTGGAATAAAATCACCTGAAAGAACGGTCATTGTCATTCATGCACCGGATGTTCAAGACCCGGGAGATGTTAAAAAAGCAAAGGCGAATTTTAAGTCTATTTTTAATGAATCCATTATAAACGACGATGGTGATGCAAACCTTGTATTTGATGAAATTATAAAGAACTTGCAACCCAAGATTGATTTCTTTAAACCACTTATGGCTTCTTATTCTGGCCATACTTTCAGCAAGCATTTTATTGCGTTTGTAAATGTGCTTGAAGAATTAGTTAATACAAGAGATACGGGACGATTGTTTGAAAAATTGGCTGAAAAGAAAGATGAATTACAGACGATTCGGGACCATTGTGAACAATTAAGTGAATTTGTTAAAGATCAATTCAAAGATTATGAAACGATCCGGGGTTTTGCGAAAGAGAATGCTCAAAATTTCTCCAATTTAGATCCAGATGATATTGAAAAATCTGAAAAATTAAAAACATATTTCTCAGAAGATGATTTACCATTCGATTCATTTCCTCAAATAAAAAAGATTTATACAGAATTAGTAAAGGCGATTGCTGAACATAAAAATAAACTGAAGGAAAAAGCAAAAACTGAATACAAAGCTGTTTATAAAATTGTTGAAGAATCAGCAAAAGCTTCAGGTGTTTCTGAAGACATATTCCCTAAATGGGAGAAAATGAATCAAAAAATAACTGCAGAAGACAATATTTCAAAATTAGAATTAATGATTTCTACTTCTGGAGCACAACAGGCACAATGGCTCAAAGCAATCAGTGATAAGTCAGGTAAAGAAACGGTTACATTCAAAATTTCTTCACAAGGTCTGCCAGCCCAAATTGAAACTAAAGAAGACTTAGATAGCTATATTGACCAACTGCGGGCAAAATTAGAAGCAGAACTCAAAGATGGAAAAACGATTATAATCGAGTAGTATATGAATACTAACCAACTCAAAAGATTTGCCCAGGCTGCTCGTATCCGGTTGTTGGAAGATGTTAAGAATCGTTTTTTGTATTGGGGAATCGATCAGGGCGGGAATGTTGATTATAGTGTAG
>Ga0233428_1001800_pt1 | contig 21916 bp, 18 predicted proteins | sample SI_118_April2016_4_FD_179890 | JGI IMG/M metagenome (GOLD analysis project Ga0233428, IMG submission 179890) | Seawater microbial communities from Saanich Inlet, British Columbia, Canada - SI_118_April2016_120_MG | ecosystem: Environmental > Aquatic > Marine > Inlet | place: Canada: British... | reverse complement strand
TCGATAAGCGTTCTTAAATTGTAATCTCCTGCTGGTGCAGGATAACCGCTCACACAATGTAATATCGCTAACTCTTTACACCCACCCTCTCTTGCGGCTTCAATCGCCTCTTGAATTTCTTCAGCGTCTGCCATACCAGTTGAGATAATCACAGGCTTCCCGGTTTGGGCTACATATTTTATCAAGGGAAGGTCTACTGCCTCAAAAGAGGCGATCTTGTATGCCGGTGTGTTCAAATCTTCTAATAGATCAACAGCAGTATTATCAAATGGAGAGCTGAATATTGTAATACCAACTGTATTTGCATAATCAAATAGGGGTTGGTGCCACTCCCATGGCATAAAAGCGCCTTGATATAATTCGTATAAACTTTGGCCATCCCACAACCCGCCTTTAATCATGAATTCTGGTGTATCCATATCCATGGTAATCGTATCTGGGTGGTAAGTTTGCAATTTAACCGCATCTGCCCCAGATGCTTTAGCCATATCAATAATTTTATAAGCATTATTAATGTCGCCATTATGATTTGCTGACATTTCTGCAATAACATATGGTGAATGGTCTAGACCTATCTTTCTACCATTAATACTGATAGATTTGCTCATTATACTTCCTCCAATACTTTCATTTTTTCCATGCACATAATGTTTTGATGATTCACTTTCTTTGTATCGACGAGTTCAAAACCGCATTTATTATAAAAATGAATTGCTCTTTCGTTATCTGAAAATACTTCTAATTTAATTTTTTTGACATCCAGCTCAATAAATGCATATTGGCTTGCTGCTGACTCTAACAGCTTACCAGCACCTTTTAACTGTAAAAAAGGGTTGGTGTAAATACCAAACTCTACCGAATTATACAAATTTATTTTTGAAAAATTAATTGATCCAATGATGTTACTTTTCTGCTTAACTAAAAAATAACGTTGATCTATTTTATTTTCCAGACTTTTAATAAACTCACAATGAGTTGCATTTGGAATGCTATCTTTATTATGCATCCATTTGTTTATTTCTGGATGATTACGCATACTAAGCACTAGTATCTTATCATTTTCATTTAAATTAACATAATTGCACAGATCAACTTCGCCGAATTCTTCAAGAATTATCTTGTAATTAGTCATCTTGTTAAAAACTTTATAGCTACCCATACCATCACATATCTCTAAAGCTGAATTACCAACACTTTTCATCCATTCGGATGAACTTTCTAATAGATAAGCAATCTCTTTAATTTCCTTCGCTAACTTTACAATATTATGGTGAGCCAATGTTTCTGCTGAAAACAGTTGGTTTTTAGCGGTAATAATTTGAATGGTTGGCAAACCCAAACAACAGCGCTCCCAAGTGGTAGATCCAGCTGCACCAATTGCGATATCAGAATTTGCCATAATTTCAGCCATATTGTCTACATCGACTTTAACTTCTGTCTTGTAAGGCAGTGTAATCGCCTTAGACTTAACACTCTCAAGATGAGGGGCAGAACCTCCCATTACAACGGTAATATTCATATCGTTTGGCAAGTTGCATATCTTTAACTCATCTAGAACATTCTCAGTAACATTGTCAACATCAACACCGCCCATATTAATAAGCAATTTCTTAAATTCTGATTTATTACGACGCTCTAAACTGTACGGTCTCCATTTAGCAAATTCAGCCCTAAGCGGTGCATATTTCGAGCCTAATAATAATTTGCAATATTCGTGAGTTAACGTTAAATAATCTTCTTGTTGACGGCCAAATGTTTGGTCAAGCAAAATATCGCACTGGTGCTTTCGATCTGCTAAATCATCAATCACCATTAATTTTTCACAATAAGGTTTAAGCCTCTTTTGCCACAGCTCATCCAGGGCATAATGATCAACAATCAGCCAATCAGTTTTTACTGACTTAACTATATCAATACAGTCGTCAGTATCTTGCTGTTGGGTTGCGCCTAGCCAGTGAGAATGTACTAATCTAGTATCGACTTTAATCTCTTCAGGCATCCCTAGCTCATGAACAACAAATCCACTTGAGCGAATTTTGTCTATTAAGCTTCCCTCATGTTTTCGACAAATAAACTCTATATTTGCACTATTTTCTTTTAATACATGCGCCAAGGTCAGACAGCGCATCACATGCCCCGTACCCATTTGCAACGAAGCATCAACACGAAATACAACTTTCAATCTATCTCTCCACTTTTCTTTAGCGCCTGATACATTAATTCTGCACGCTTCCAATCCTCTGGTGTGTCTATATCTTGAACTAATTGTCGTGGCAAAATATACGGAGTAGAGATCTTTGAAAAGAGTGTCTTTTGCTGCTTAAAAGCTTCCGCCTTACCCCAGTAAAATTGACCTGCATCATGATAGGATTCTTCCAGATCTTGTGATCGCGTTTCAAAGTGTTCAGGGTAGAACATTTCAATTCGATTTTCTGCTGTAACTTTAATCGCTCTTTGAATAGGAAATGCAAAACTAGTTGCTGTAAAGCAATATTCTGCTTGCTCTTGCTTCATCTGCTTATAAGCCTTTCTAATGTCATCTGCTTGGACAAATGGAGCTGTGGCATAGAGGCAACACACTTCAGATGGTGACTGCCCTTGAACATTAAACCATTCTATCGCATGCTTAATAACGGGCAAGGTGCCCGCATAATCATGGGCTAATTCATCAGGTCGTACAAATGGAACGCTTGCACCGAAATATTTTGCCACTTCTACTATTTCAGCATCATCGGTTGACACTATCACCTGATCAAAACATTCCGACTTTAAAGCTGCTTTAATGGAGTAGGCAATCATTGGCTGCCCAAAAAAGTTTTTAATATTTTTTCTTGGAATGCGCTTGCTTCCACCTCTTGCTGGTATTATGCATACATTCATTTCAATACTCTTTTCAATATGCCAAAAACCTCATCTTGTTGTTCTACTGTCATAGCATGAAACAAGGGGATGCTTATTGCTCTATCGTAATAAGCCTCTGAATTAGGGAAATCCCCCACTTTAAAGCCAAACTGGAGATAATATGGCTGAGTGTGAATTGGAATATAATGCACATTAACACCGATACCGAATTGCCTTAGTTCGCTGAAAATTTGTTGACGATTTTTAGCAACGCCTTCCAAGTCAATTTGAATTGGATACAAGTGAAGTGCGGAATAATAATCTTGATTTTGATACGGTTTTATGATTGGAAGACCGTTTAATAATAAATCGTATCTTTCTTGGAGTATATGGCGTTTAACAACAAATTCATCAAGTCTTTGCATTTGGCTAATACCTAATGCAGCTTGTAATTCAGATATACGATAATTAAAGCCTAAATCAATCTGCTGATAATACCAATCACCATCAGGCTTATTTGTCATCAAACTCTCGTCAAGAGTAATCCCATGGCTACGATAAAGCTGCATTTTTTCAGCAAGTTCTTTAGAATTCGTAGTTGCTAACCCACCTTCCGCAGTTGTTATAATCTTAACTGGATGAAAGCTAAATACAGTAATATCAGAATATTGGCAGCCACCAATTGGTTTGTCCAAATACTTGCCACCAATGGCATGAGAAGCATCTTCAATAATTTTAAAATCATACTCTTGACTGAGTGAATGAATTTTCTTCATATCGCAAGATTGTCCAGCAAAATGAATGGGTATTACAATCTTTGGAAGTCTATTTTCCTTCTTTGCTTGAATTAATTTTTGCTCTAATTTCACAGCTGACAGATTGTACGTTTTCTGATCAATATCAACAAAATCAACCTTTGCACCACAATACAAGCCGCAGTTAGCAGAAGCGACAAAAGAGTTTGGACTTGTCCATAAATAATCACCTTTTCCAAGGTCTAATGCAAGACAGGCAATGTGTAAGGCTGATGTTGCACTATTTACAGCCACACCAAATTCTGCGCCACAATAGCCAGCAACTGTTTTTTCAAATAAAGGAACTTGTGGGCCTTGGGTTAGAAAATCCGACTGCAAAACATTAACAACTGAATCAATGTCAGCTTGATTAATATTCTGTTTACCGTATGGTATCACTTCTAAATATTGCCTATTTTATTACGATTTTTTTCTATCCAATCTTGGAGTTCTGAAATTTCCATCCATTCTGCATTATTGTCAGAGCTATATACAAAATTTGGATTAACTTTAACACCATCTCCAATTCTTTTTGGATCATCACTCCATTTATTAATAGAGGGCAATATCTTAAAATATTCTGGATATTCATAAGTATAAATCGCATCTTCTGGCCCAATCATTTGCTCGTGTAGCTTCTCACCTGGACGAATACCAACTTCTTCTTGCTTGGCGCTCTCATCAACTGCCAATGCCACATCAGTAACCTTCATAGAAGGGATTTTCTTAACATAAATTTCACCCCCTTCCATATCTTCAAAAGCGTGCCATACTAACTCAACTCCCTCTTCCAAAGAAATCATAAAGCGAGTCATACGGTTATCTGTGATTGGCAGCACTCCATCCTCTGCAATCGACATAAAGAATGGGATAACAGAGCCACGAGAGCCCATCACATTGCCATATCTTACTACTGAGAATCTTGCTTCATGACTGCCACTATAAGAATTTCCAGAGACAAATAACCTATCAGAAGTTAATTTAGTGGCGCCATAAAGGTTAGCGGGGCTACTGGCTTTATCAGTAGATAATGCAACAATACGTTTAACGCCTTTATCTATGCAAGCATCAATCAAATTCATTGCACCAAAGACATTGGTTTTTACACACTCAAATGGATCGTATTCTGCTGTAGGTACAATCTTAGTGGCTGCGGCATGTATTACATAGTCAATGCCATCTAATGCGCGATATAACCTATCCTTGTCACGCACATCACCAATCAAAAATCTAACTCTTGAGTCGTCTTTAAATAGCTTGGCCATTTCCCACTGTTTCATTTCGTCACGAGAAAATACAACCAATCTTTTAGGATTATATTTTTTCAAAGTCATTGGTATAAAAGTGTGGCCAAAGGATCCAGTTCCACCAGTAATTAAAATTGAAGAATTAGTTAACATTTATTTTCCTGTATTTTTTAATTGTAGAATTTACTTACTTTGTTTTAGTTGAGTCAATTTTATCTCATCTTCAGCATTAATTTTTTGAAAAAAAAATATTTAATGATTACTATCCTTGGTAATTTGATCAACAATCAAGGAGATAGAGTTATCCGGTTTTGCATATAACTCGCAATATCTCTTGTAAAACTTATTTATAACTACAGAACGGTTATTCATAATGTAATTAGCTTGGATTTTTAGTTGCTCATAGTTACTTGACCCCAGAACTATTTTCATATGACGGAACTCTAGTACAGAAACGCCATTTTTGTCTTTCAATGAGTCTTCATTATCAAACTTTTTCAATCCATGAAGGTTAAGACATTCTATAGTTGGAACATTTAGTGCCGCCATATCAACCGAGACTCCAGAGAACAGGGTAATTGCGAAGGTACAACGCTTTCCTAATAAAAATGGATGAGCGCTTGAAAGCTTCCACTTAATGCCATAATTATCTTTGCCAAGAATTTTTTCATATAACCCACTTGAATGTTCTTTAGGGTGAAGTTTAACTATAATCTTTAAACCAAGATCATCAAATGCTAGTTTTCTTATGTCTTTAATTGCTTGTATCTTCCTATCTAACGGTAAGTACTCAGACACGGTTCGAGAAATAAAAAATATGTATTGATCCCATTCTTGCTCTTTATCATTAGACATAGAGTATAAGTACGAAGCCCACTCCTGATTGTGCCTTGGTACTCCAACAATAAAAATATCAGAATCTTGAAGGGAGTATGTATTTTTGTAAAATTCTTTTTCGTCTTTAGAGAACAAAAAAACATTTACCTCATCAGAGATTCTACTCAAGTTAGTAATACGATTATGCTCTATTGTCTTTTGCTCTATATGAGTGCCATGACTAATAGAAAATTTAGGCACACCTATAAAATATTCTAATAATTCTCTATTGTATTCTTTAGTCTCCTCATAAACATCATATAATACAACACTATTTTGAGTTTCAAACTTATTTAGTTTGATCTTTTTCTTGGGCGAAAAAAAATCTAAAAGTCTAAATGTTAATCGAACAATGCCCGATAATGAAGACAATAATCGGTATCTTAAAAAGATTTTTTTAAATAAAAATAGAAATCTTTTTAGGTTCGATGGTTTATTTTGCGCCTTTGCAACGCTAAAAGAAAAACACTCAAACCATTGTTCTGCATTTGATTTGTAAACTATCAAATCAAACAAATCGTCAGCAATTTTAATCAAAATATTACTCAAATCTATTACTTCAGCCGTCCCAGGCTTTGTGATAATACACACTAGTGTTGAATTTGGATATTTAGCTCTCAATTTATGTATAACTGGAAGCCAATTATCCAAAATTCCTAAGCTAGGTGAACAAACAAAATATATGGTTTTTAAATTTTTCATAAATTGAATTTTCAAAACTAACTTCACCTGATGATTGGCCTGCTATATGCAAAATGGCGTCAAATTTTTCGCTACTTAATTACTGAATACTGCTATCGTTAACATCTCCCCTGACAAAAAAACACACTGTTTTGGAATATTGGATTGATAACCTGTAGATAAATTGTCAATAGTGGTCCGAATCTAACAATTTTTGTGCCATACCTGACCCTATACAGCCCGCTACACCAGTAAATAAATAATTCATACAAGCCTTTTGTAATTCTCTAAATATTGTTCTGATATATTAATCAAACTAGTGTTATTAAATCCATAAAAACCAATACCATTTACCTCTGATGCTACATAATCGTTAATACTGTCACCAATTAAAATTGTTTCTTTTGCAAGATATTCATTATCTAACAATACACTTTTAACCAATTTATTTTTCTCTATTGGAGAGCCATTAATTGATTGAAAATATACATCTATTTCTAATTTTTTACATAAATATTGTAACTCTCTCTCATCAGAGCCTGAAACAATATGTAAATTATATTTTTTAAAATTATTTTTAATAAACTCTAATGTATCGACAATCAAGTACTTCTTATTTACTAATTCCTTTTTCATAATCTTTGAGAAATTAGAAGCATAGTTGCTAATTTCTTCCTCTAAGATTTCCTTATCAAGAATTTCATTGTAAAAATATTTAATTTTTACATAGCGAGATAGTCCACCATTTTCATTATGATAGCTCAGTAGTTGACTAACTAAAGCATCATCAAAGTATTCAAATATCTTTTTAAACCCATAATCTCGAATAGGCATACTATCTAAGATAACACCATCAAAATCAAATAAAATATTTTTTACCACTACGGCAGATTATTTCTATTTAGAAATTCTTCAACTTTCTTAACATCTTCAGGGGTGTCAACAGCAATAGAATCTACTTTAGTTTCTGCCATTTTGACTTTACACCCCAAGTCCAAAAATCTGAGCAATTCAATATCCTCGAATCGTTCATTGTGTGTTTTATCTCTATTAGAGAAGATGTTTAACGCCTTTTTAGTAAATCCATAAACACAGACCTGTTTGTTATATTCAACTTGGTCTTTAGATTTATTAAATGGTATGGGGTGCCTTGACATATAAATTAGTTCATCATCTTTGTTAACAACTATTTTGATTATACTGCTACTTTCAATTTCTTCTATGCTATCAATTCTTTTGTATAAGTTATAAACATCGTAAGCATCTCTATTGATTTTATACTCACATACAATTTGATCTATTGATTTATAGTCAATTACAGGCTCATCCCCTTGAATGTTAATATATAAATCGAAATCCTCTATTTGCGCCACTTCAACTAATCTATCCGTCCCTGTCTGATGCTTTTCACTAGTCATAAGAACAGGAATATCTTCTTGTTTGCAATAATTTTGAATTTTTACACTATCAGTAGCAACTACCAATTTGTCTAGTAACTTTGATCCCTTAACTTGTTCATAAGTTCTTTTAATCATTGTAATTCCATTAATTAAGCAAAGCGGCTTGCCTTGAAAGCGACTAGAATTATACCTTGCAGGGATAACCCCCATGATTTTTAAAGGCATATCCTGTGCATAAATAGAAGGTGTAATGAGTTTAATATTAATCAATAAGCCTAACACTTGCAATGAATTGATAATTATATGATTTAACTCAAAAAATAAGTTTTCATCAGTAATCACACTAGTTTCATCATAGGCATAGTTAGCCTTTCCTGCTTGATAACCATCTAGACCAGCTATTTCAACTTGATTGGAGTCTTTTAGTATGAGATAGTTAATCATCAATATCGCGACATTGGTAACAAAATCATTCTCAACATAAACAATGTCTTTTAATTCAATAATGATATCAATTTTTTTATTATGCTTAATGTTAGTAGTAATAACCTGTTTTTCTGCCAGTAATTGTTCATTGAACTCATCAAACCTTTGCTGATTTGAAAAGAAATAGTAGTCGCAATCCAATTCTGGAATGTGGTTTAAGGCAATAACAAAATAATCATCGTCCTCCGCCTTTTGTTTTATTAAATCTAAATTATCATTAACAGACCCGCCAGAAGCGATTAATAATATTTTTTTATTATCAGGAATATTTAATTTTCCTTGAGCTCTTGACTTATTGGTCAGTAAAAACTGCTGATATAAATTATCGATTATCTGCTCATCAAATGAAGCTCTTTTATTCAAAGGGATTTTGTCTAATACTTCTCTAATATCAGCAATATGATTAGTTTTTTTATCCACCAAATATGAAGCGTAATTAGGATGACAATCAAGTGATGCCGATAAATATTGCGCTGGTGAAAAGCCCCAAGACTGTTTTTTAAAATAAGAAACTAAAATCTCATCAATAACTTCTAGCAATGGAATAACATTGTATTTTTTACCATACTGGTTATTTAGATAATCAGCAATCAATTCGGTGTTCAAATTACCAGCGCCTCTTCCCATACCATAAATACTACTATCAACAATCACCCCTCTGTCAAGCTGACTATTGCACAAATCAATTGCATTAGAGAATGCCAACTGCATATTGTTGTGTGAGTGATACCCCAACTGAATACCACTACTTAAATGAGAGTCTGCTAAATCAATATAATATTTAAACTCAGTAAGCGACATTGAGCCAAAACTATCTACAATATAGAATGCATAAATACCCAATTGATTGGCTTTTTCTATTAAAGACAGAAATTCGTCAGATCTATACATCTTGGTGATCATTGGCTGAAAAAATAATTGATATCCTAAATCAATTATTTTTTCAGCTATCAGCAAGGCATCATCCATATCTTTTTTGTGAAAAGCCAGCCTGATACCGTCTATTTCTGTATCATTTTTTTGGGGTAATTTATCTACATCGAAAGCAAATAGATCAATCATTACTACCCTTGTAAGATTATTGGGTGTGTCACTTAAAATATTATCAACCGCAGAAATTGAATCAAATAGCGTTGAATTTTCTCTCCTTCCCCTCTTATCATTCAAATAACCTAATTCAATAATATCTATATTGGATTTATCTAAGGAGTCGGTAATTTTAGAGATTTGAAACTTTGAGAACCCCCAATTATTAACATACCCGCCATCACGCAATGTGCAATCTAAAATTTTGATATTTCTATGCATTATGTTTATTCATAATTGAATTATAGCTACCATATTCAACAATTTCTCCATTATCTAGACGGTATATACAATCACAATATTTGAGTGTTGTTAATCGGTGCGCAATTACAATGACTGTTTTAATTCCTTTTAATTGTTTTATTTCCCTAACAATTTCAGCTTCTGTCTCATTATCAAGTGCACTAGTTGACTCATCCATTACCAATACATCTCTATCATGATAAAAAGCTCGAGCTAATGCAACACGTTGCCTTTGACCTCCGGATAAACGTACACCCTTCTCTCCCAATATTGTCTCTACTCCATCTGGCAATGACTGTACAAAATTAGTTAATTTGCTTCTCTCTAACGCTTGAGCGATTTTTTGATTATCAATTTGATGATTCTCCACTCCTAATGCTATATTAGCCTTCATTGTATTATCTGTTAAAAAAATTTGCTGTGGTAAGTATGCAACTAAATCTCTCCATGCGCCAATATTTGTATTTAATAATTCATTGTTAACTAACAACTCCCCACTATCTGCTTCCAAGAATCCAAGCAATAAATCAATTAAAGTAGATTTTCCAGATCCAGACTTTCCTATCAATCCAATAGAATCTCCTGCATTGATTGACATTGAAATATTATTCAATACTTTTTGATCTGTACCAGGATAAGTGTAATCAACATTCTTTAACGTTATATTGCGCAATGCTATGCAGTGAGTCTGTTTGTATTTTTTTTCAAAATAATCTTCTTCTTTCAGTGACTTTAAATCAGAAAAAAGTAAACTTACTGCATTACGACTATTGTTCAATTGCATAAATCCATTCAATATTTGGTTTATAGATGGAATCAATCGTATAGCAGCAACACCGAACACGCCTAAAGTCGCAGCCAGCCCTGCCATGTTTCTATCAAATAAAATTGAAACATAAACCAACGATACAACAAGCAGCATAATCAAAAATTCAATTAAATAACGAGGGGATAACTTGATAATAGATGAAATCACACTAGCATTAGCAATATTTTTTGAAGTGACCACTACTTTATTGTAAAAATACGATTCTTTTTTTAAAATACGAATTTCTTTTAACCCATCAATTGCTTCATCCACCCCTTGAATTAACTGTCTTGAATTATCATTTACAGACTTGCCATAAACTATAAGTCTATGCCGAAATATAGCATCATATACATAAAACACAATCCCAAAAATAAAGACAAATATGCCAATCTCAATTCCGGATGTCCAAAATAAATATAAAACAATGGCGATGACAACAATACCCTCACTTATCAAACGTAGGATTGACTGTAATGTATTATTAGCAAATTCTACAGATAGAGAAAGAATAGCATACTTAGACTGGGAGCTATTTCTCTTAAGATGATCAATATAAGGTAAATTTTGATAGGAATCCATTAAAACAGTCCGAATCTGAGTGCCCTTTTCATAAGAAAATTTAATAATCATTCGATTGATCAAAAAGACTGCAGCCATCCTAAAGAAAAAAATGACAATCAGTATGATCCCAATAAATATCAGCATATTATCTATCTGAGCCCAAGACATTATCGGCGTAAGATACGCATTAAAACTTCCTTGAAGAAAACTCTCTGGATTGATAATAAGAGAAATATATGGCGCTATCAACCCTATACCTATCACATCTAAGAATGATGAAAAAATGAAGAACAATACCATTAACGGTATTTTCTTACTTTCGCTACCAACTATATATTTTACTTCTTGAATAAATTGAATGTACTTACTCATACTTAATAACCCAATAGTAAACTTCTAAGAAAATAATAAATCATATGAAAGGCTTATTGCCTATTTTTTTAATAAAATCGCTCCATTCATCAAGGCCATCTCTTGAGGTATAGCAAATATTTTCTCGGAAATCTTTTAGTGCGGATTGCACTTTGCTTGTACGCCACCAAAGCAAGGGGTTATTCGCAATTTTATTTATTTGATTAGCTGCTGATTCTGGGCTCAAATGAATAACGCCCGCTTCTATCATTTGTTCAAAATAAATATATAAATCATCCCTTATATAATTAACTTCTGGATTCCAAAAAACAATGGTGGGATAGTCTAGCACAATAGTTTCTAAATATGTTGTTTGTGGAACAACATGTACTGCTAATTTCGATTTAATTAATGACGACTGGAAAGACTCACCTCTAGTAACAACCCTAATGTTATTACTACGAGCCCATCCAATAAAACTATCGACAGAAATTCTTTCCGAATGATGAAAATCTCTAATAAAGATAGATTCTAAAACATCGTCATCCAACGCAGACATAAAATCAATTTGTTGTTTATCATATACATCATCAATAGTATATGGAAAGATAGAGTTGTATGCATAGCGATTCGGGTAGTGGCCTGTAGCAAAAAAAACAATATCTTTACCTGTCGGTTGAACCGAATGAGACAGCCATTTTTGAAATCTTAACGATGGTAATTTTATTGAAGTACACTCAGGAAAATAAGATTTTGGTTTATTCCACATTGCATAAGTATCCGACATCCTTGCCCAAACCTGCTCCTGAACACTTACATCCATCACCCCATAACAACCACCATGACATATCATTAAATGATGTGATTGATAATGCGCCACTGAATGTGCAATAAAAAAATCAATATAACTCCCTCCATTACAATGCTGGGAGTTCAAAATTGTCATTTTCCTTTCTGGAACGACTTTGTCAATTTTTGATCTAATTTGTTGATAATTTTCTAAATAGATCGTAGGAATCAACTGAAGAATACATTTTTGTACAGCTAATTCAAGTTCCGAATCTGCACCGGGCATTTTAATTGACGCTCTTTTTTTTAAGTTAACAGGTTGAAGACCTTCAAATTTCCAACCTTTAGCACTAAAATAAAATGGAGCGCATCCTAACTTACGAAAAAGAGATTTAAACAAAGAACGTGTAAGGTATTGGTCTCCCAATGCTAAAACATTAGTGCTTATAAATTTAATCCACTTTAAGGACAGCTCACCTTTCATAATATTCCTCAATATTATTAGGAAACCCATATGTTTTCTAAAAAATAAAATTATTTTATTCTTAATGGTAGTTTCCGAAGGGCTTGTCTTTTTTCCATCACCAAGAACAAGTAAATTTGAATGAACAATTTGATTGTCCACAAAAGATTTGCTTAGGCTTTTATTGTTGTCAACAATAATACTGTATATCACTAAATGCAGTATACGACTGGAGCCTCCTGGGAAATTATGAGGATCAAACCATGTTTGACGATAGTCAATAATATCTGCAACTAGATTTTCATGCTTATCAGTAATGTCAATTAATACATGGTAATGATCAATAGTGCTTGATACTATTAAATTAAGAAAACTATGCAACAAAGTGTTCCAATACCTAATAGAATAATTTACTTTATTAATACGATTTAATTCTACTGATAATATTTCAATATATTTGTCATATAATTTAATACACAACTCTGCTTCTTTGTAATAATCCTTTTTGGTTATCTTGCGCAGTTGGACTACATCGCAAGATATATTATCCTCTTCCATAGCCGATACAACTTTTTCTATTAAACACCAAGACCCAGAAAATAGTGTTCCGTCTATTGTCTTGTCAGATATTGTTAATGGGGATAAGCATAGGCGTTGCATTGAAACTTATTGATTTATTGCGTTAACATTAGACGCCTCTAATGCTTTCTCATCTAACATTTCAATTAATTCTGAAAATTTCATCACTTCATCACCAGGAAGTTTAATTAATGTATTTTTCTCTACAGATTTATATGAACGATCTTGATCTAAATAAGACACGACCTCATCTAAACTTGGAATTGAACTGTCAATTGATAGCTTTGTATAAATCTTTCGTGCTAGTTCTAAATCATTGGGATAATCTATAGTTAATGAGTAATACGGCCTATCTTGGCTAGCTAATGGCTCCAATACTTCGCAATGAAATAATTGAGGATTAAATGCAAAGAATGACATATATTCACTCTGATTTGGATCTGGCATGCAATTATGTAACTTCGCCAACATGCTAGTTTTCATAACTTCTGCAGTAACGCCAAGTGGTAAACGATTGGTTCTTGTATACTCAGAAGATGTATCAATATGGTGGACTACCATTCGATCGATATTTTCTGCATCCGTAAATGGATTATCTCCAGTAATCCGCAGTACCATATCAGCTTTATATATTTTAGCAACATCGATCAGCCTTGATAACACATCTTCTGGATGCCCAGCATACCCATCTACACCCCACTCTTTAGCTTTTTCTAAAAGAATAGCATCGCTTACAAGGCTTGATGTGCACACTACAATATTAGTGATAGTTTTTGAAGTCTTAAGTCGACGAATCAGCTGCTCTGTCATTGAAAAACCACACAAATCAGCTAATGCCTTTTTTGGCAATCTAGTGGATTTCATCCTTACAATAATGCAGGCAACAACTATTTTTGTATTTTCTTTGCTCATATTTCAATTTAACTAGCTTGTAACAATATGGTAAGGATATAGCGTTTCATATTTCATTATCGATTTTTTGCATCTCTTTCCAACTATATCTTCAGCACTTGTTGGTGAATATCCTTGACCTGCTCTCATAAAATAAATCATATCTACTGATATTTCCTCTCCTACCTTAATATCTCTAGAGGCAACAATTGTTTTCTTAAAGCTTTTTCTATATTGATTTTCTTTATCAGACAGTGAGCGAATATCAGGCCTTCCGAAGCTTGACCAGCCTTTCTTAACTAATTCAACAAAACTACTTATTTCTGCTAAGTTTAATGCAGATTCATAATCAGTTCCTTTCCTAGTCCTACTATCTGTTATATGCTTTTCAAGCAATATTGCACCTTTTGACACCGCAAGCAATGGAACAATCTTTGACATTTCAGATTCTGCATCAATATGATCTTGATATCCAATTGGCAGGTTAAACATAGACTCCAAAGTTGGAATAAAATTTAAATGACTTTCTTTAATGTTTGTTGGAAAGGCTTGATAACCATGCATCAATAATAGGTTCTCAACTTCCCCTACCAATTTCAGTTCATTAATCGCCGCACGTATTTCTTCAACTGTTGATCCTCCAGTCGAAAGCACGATAGGTAATCCAGATCGAGTAACACCTTCAAGCATCTTTGGGTTGGAGAGATCGGAAGAATGTATTTTTAATACGTCCACTTTAGAAGATAAAGCTACATCTATCCCACTAGTTTCTAAAACATTCGCAAATACTTTTAACTTTCGTTCGTGAGCTAACTCAATTAATGCAGGCCAGTCTTTAAGGGGGATTTCTAATTGCTTTACTTTTTTATAAAATGGATGGTATGGGGCTAACAATAAACCAGTTGAAAACAATTGGAATTGGATGCCATCCATGCCTGCATCTGCTACCGCATTAACCATTTGCCTTACTCGTGTTATAGAGCCATCATGAGAACATGCCACTTCTGCAAGTAAAAATGGTTTTACTTTTTTAGAGATTTCTATATCGTCTATAAAAAACATCTATAATTTACTCTCATAAAATTCATTATTAATCTAAGTCTAAATATACATTTTTGGAATGTACTTTTGCCGTATAGCCAACCATAGTTAAGCCATCGGCTACATTTCTTTTAACTAGCACTCCGGCATTAATAAACGCAGAACGCCCAATTGTTACATCGGGAACAACCAATGCTCCTATCCCAAGAAAAGCTAAATCATGTATTTCAACTCTACCTGCAGTGCAGGCACCAGGTGCTATATGTACCGCTTTCCCTATAACATTATCATGTTCAATAAGTGCAGCTGTATTAATTAATACATAATCATTTATAATCACATTGTTTTGAATTACTGCATTTGCCCCAACAAAACAACCCTCTCCAATTTTTGCACTTGGACTAATAACAGCTGATGGGTGAATAATTGATAGTAACTGAAACCCCATAGATTCAAGCTCTTTGTAAATGTCGTATCGAGCCTTATTATCTCCAATAGCTACATGAACTGCATCGATCTTAATGTCATCAAATCCCGTCATTTCATCAATGTTTCCAACCACAGGAATGCCATTAATTTCTTCATTTATTTTATTAGGCGTGTTGTCAAAAAACGCCACAACTTTAACATTATCATAATAAGATAGTGCATCTAAAATAACTCCAGCTTGGCCATCAATTCTAGCCCCAACCAAAGCAATGTTGAGCTTACCTTTTGGCAGATCTCTTGTGTTAATCAATAATATTGCTCCACTCTAATAGTGAATCTCCTTTGCATTCTTCCTTTACTTTCTTTCCCAATAAACTATCCAAATGTTTTGGCTTGATACCAGTGCCAGGCCTCTTAATGGTTAAATTATCCATTGTCAGTTCTTCTCCGCCTTTAATTATTTTTTTTGCGACAATGCTACGCCTATGCACTTTACGCTGCCCTAATTCTTTCTCACAGAAGACCCTTCTTGTTGACCCTAAGCCAGCTTCAACTTCCCTTATGCCAATAATCAAATCCTTTAATTCGTGGGGTTCAACTGATGCGGAATGGTCTGGTCCGAAATCTTCTTTCTCAAGTGTAAAATGCTTTTCTAACACTGTCGCACCCAAAGCCTTAGCTGCAATACTCATATTAATTCCCAATGTATGATCCGAATAACCAACTGGATAACCAAAAGCCTCTTTTAAAGTATTCATAAATAGTAAATTAGTTGTTTCAATCTCTGCAGGATACCAAGAGATGCAATGCAACAATATAATATCGTGATTTCCAGTTGATTCTATCATGTCTACAGCCTCCCCTATCTCTCCTAAAGTCGACATACCTGTTGATACAATCATTGGTAGCTGAGCTGCTGCCATGTACTTAATCAAAGGCAAATTAGTAATATCTCCTGATGCAACTTTGACAACATCTATCCCTAATTCCAATAAGAAATCAAATGAATCATTATCAAATGCAGTACTAAGGAATTTAATTCCTTTTTGGTCACAATATTTTTTTAATTCTCTGTGAGACTGCTCATCTAATTCTAACCTAGCTAACAAATCCTGAAACGACTCGCCAGAATGGCTGCCTTTATCAATATAACTACTAGTTAAAGCATCTGAAGTAACTAATTTTTTAGCCTTAAAAGATTGAAACTTTACATAATCAGCATTTGCCTCAACAGCAACATCAACCATTTTTTTAGCCTTCTCTATATCGCCATCATGATTAATTCCGGCTTCTGCAATGAATATAGATTTGATAACACCGGTTCTAGATAAATTCTCATAATTCATAAATATTTTCTCATATTAATTTTACAATTTGTTGTGAACATAGCTTAAGCCCATTGCCTGGAACAATATCCTTAGAAAGCTTCCTTTGCAAAGAGTGGCAACGATCGTTCTTTAAAAAATTATTTATTAAAATACACAATTTATCTTCAGATAATGATGGTCCAAAACCAAAATTTACATTAACGTTCAAATTTTCAAACGAATTTGCAATTTCCATTTGCCTTGGTAACTGACAAACTGTGGCACCAGGAACTCCAGACGCAATTCTTTCAAACAATGTATTTCCTCCAGCAGTAATAGCCAAACCACAAGTATTCCAAAAACTAGATAAGCTCTCTACATCAAAATGGAGCTCTATTTCAATAGACTTAATATCTAGAGCTAACTTTTCCAGTCTATCAATGTAACCAGTAGATTTAGAACTAATTACGACAATTTTATCAACATAATTCGACCTAATTAAAGATTTAAGCACAATAAATAAAATATCATTATGATCACTACCTCCTAAACTCACTAAAACATTGGATGAATTTTTATGCTTTTTTATTGGTTTTGAGTACCATTCGTCCATAATAAAATATTTTGGGCCAATTAAATATCTTTCTTTAAGCTTAGAATAACTATCTGGAAGTTGGTTTGGATTTCCGTTAATAATAAGACTTACAGGAAATTCATGGTAGTGACTATCGTCAGATATTACACATATTGGAATATCAATTCTTTCAAATATTTTGAGATAGCTGGATTCGGTTTCTACTTCCAATAAATCTAACAATAATAGTGTGGTATTTTTATTATGTATGAAGTCATATATTACATCAAACTCATCTTGATGGGAGCATTGCGATTTTAGATAGATAGTTTCTATAGATTGCCTTTTATTAGATAAAAAACTACGTGTTGCAATATTGTCTTTTGTCAAAAGCATTACCTTTACATTGTATTTATTTTGCAAATAATGGGCTAGTAAGTAACAACGGTTTAAATGCCCCATGCCTAGACTTTTCGCGCCATCTGCTCGAATCAAGATTTGATTCACAAGCTACAATCCTTAATAATATGGATAATTCTTTGCACATCCTCCAACCTTAAACTGTCGTACAAAGGTAGACATAAAATTCTTTCAGAAATGTCTTGAGAATTCTCACAATTGTTAACTTTTTTCACATAAGGAAGGAGTTCTAATGAAGGATAAAAATAACGTCTAGGAAATATCTGATTGTCATTTAATGCCTTTTGAACTCTTAACAACTGTTTGTTGTTTTTTAATAATATTGGAAAATACCCATAATTTTGTGTTGCATGCTCATTCCAATGTGGAAATGAAAAATAGCCCGCTAACTCTTGAGAATAGAGATTATAAATTCTTTTCCTCTTTTTCTTTATCTCAATAATATCATCAAGCACGCACAACCCCATTGCCGCTTCAAATTCATTCATCTTGGCATTAATACCGGCATTTAGAATTGATCCTGACCTATCAAATCCAAAATTAATTAACTGCCTTACCTTTTCAACAAGAGACCTGTCATTAATAATTAGTGCACCACCCTCAATAGTATGAAATATTTTTGTCGCGTGTAAACTTAGAATTGAAATATCTCCATAATTTAGTACACTAGCTCCCTTGTACTTTATATCGAATGCATGCGCAGCATCATAAATTACTTTTAAATTATGCTCTTTAGCAATGTCCTGTATATCTTCAACATTGCAAGCATTACCAAACACATGGACAGGAACAATAGCGCTAGTTCTTTCAGTAATCTGATTGCCAATTAAAGCAGGGTCAATATTTAGAGTGTCAAAATTAATGTCCGAAAAAATAGGTGTTAACCCCTCTGCAACTAATGAATTAGTAGTTGCAACAAATGAAAAAGGCGTAGTTATCACCTCGTCTTTAATGTTCAAAGCACGATAGGCAATACTTAGCGCTAGCGTACCATTTGCCACCAAAACTATATTTTCCACATCTAAATACTTTGCTAATTTCTCTTCTAATTCCTGAACCAGCAGGCCATTATTGGTTAATTGGCAACTTTTGTATATAACGTCAATATATTTCTTGTACTTGTCTTTATCAGGCAGATATGATTTAGTAACTTGTATCATTGTTTAATTCGCATAGATTGGGAGTATGAATTTCATTTAATTTCTTCAGCCTTTTTTAATAAGTACTGCCCATATTGATTCTTTATTAACGGTTGCGCAAGATTAATAAGCTGCTCTTTATTGATATATCCCATTTCAAAAGCGACTTCTTCAATACAAGCTATTTTTAAGCCTTGCCTTCTTTCAATAGTTTCAATAAAGATTGAAGCATCCAATAAGCTCTCATGAGTCCCTGCATCTAACCAGGCATAACCTCTACCCATAAGTTCAACCGTTAACCGTTCTTCTTCTAAATACATTTGATTTATAGTAGTGATCTCTAACTCTCCTCTGTCAGACAACGTAACTTCAACTGCTTTTTTAACTACATCATTTGGGTAGAAGTATAATCCTGTTACCGCATAGTTACTTTTAGGATTAGCAGGTTTCTCTTCAATACTAAGTGTTTTGCCTGTATCGTCAAAATCAACCACACCATAACACTCCGGATTATGCACATGATATCCAAATACCGTTGCTATGTTTTTATCTGCTGCATTGAGCACAGCATTAGACAACATGTTAATCATGCCGTGACCGTAATAAATATTATCACCTAGGATTAAACATGCATCATCATCGCCAATAAAACCTTTACCCAGGATAAATGCTTGAGCTAGACCATCAGGAGAAGGTTGTACAATGTATTCAAACTTCATGCCAATATCGACACCATCGCCTAGGAGTTGTTTAAATCTTGGAAGGTCCTCATGAGTTGAGATAATGAGGACTTCTTGAATACCAGCAAGCATTAAAATCGATAATGGGTAATAAATCATCGGCTTATCGTAGATTGGCATTAACTGTTTTGATACACCCTTAGTTAGAGGGTATAAACGCGTGCCTGAACCACCTGCTAATATTATTCCCTTCATTGCTCAATTACTCCTAATCTTTCACCTTGGTAACTGCCATCCTTTACTCGATCGCACCAAATATTATTATCTAAATACCACTGCACTGTTTTGCGAATGCCGGTTGCAAAAGTTTCATCTGGAATCCAGCTTAACTCTTTGTCAATCTTGGTAGCGTCAATCGCATATCTGACATCATGCCCCACTCTGTCGCCCACATAGGTAATGAGCTGTTCATATTGGTCAATACCATCAAGTTTGCTTGGCACTAACTCATCTAAAATACTGCACACAGTTTTTACGACTTCAATGTTCTGTAATTCATTATGCCCGCCAATATTATAGGTTTCGCCAATCTCACCAGTCAATGCAACATGTAGCAGTGCCTTTGCATGGTCATCTACATAGAGCCAATCGCGTATTTGTTTGCCATTACCATAGATTGGTAAATCCTTGCCCTCCAAAGCGTTAAGAATAATAAGCGGAATAAGCTTCTCAGGAAACTGATAAGGGCCATAGTTATTAGAGCAGTTGGTGATCAATGTTGGAAATTTAAAAGTACGTTGCCAGGCTCTAACCAAGTGATCTGAACTAGCTTTGGCAGCAGAATAGGGTGAGCTTGGCGCATACGACGTCTCTTCAGTAAAAAGATCATCTGTACCTTCTAAATCACCATAGACTTCATCAGTAGACACATGATGAAATCTAAAATCTTCTTTTTTACCACCCTCTAAACTTGACCAATAATCTCTAGCCTCTTCAAGCACCACATACGTACCAACAATATTAGTTTGGATAAACTCACCAGGGCCATCAATTGATCGATCAACGTGTGACTCGGCTGCTAGGTGCATGACGATATCGGGCTGCTGTTCGTTAAATACACGTTTGATCTCATTAGCATCGCAAATATCGACTTGTTCAAATGTGTATCTTGCATCATTTTTAATAGACTCTAAAGATTCTAGATTACCTGCATAGGTAAGCTTATCAACATTAATCACACTATGGTCAGTGTTATCAATAATGTGGCGAATAACAGCAGAGCCAATAAAACCTGCGCCGCCTGTGATTAGTAGTTTTTTATTCATTATGATACCACCCCCTGAGCTCGAGCAAAATAATTGGTGGCTGTAACAAAACCTTTCACACTGCCACAGTCAAACCTCGTTCCTTGAAATTTGTAAGCAATGACCTTGCCTTGTTTGGCCAATGTCATTAACGCATCAGTAATTTGAATCTCACCATTTTTATCGGGAGCAGTGCCTTCTAATACATCAAAGATTTCTGGGGTGAGGATATAGCGACCAATAACGGCCAAGTTAGTTGGCGCTTTTTCTGGGTTCGGCTTTTCCATCATGCTCCTGACTCTATAAGTATCGCTCGAGTCTTTTAACAGCTCGCCATCTATTACCCCGTACTTGTCCACTTCTGTCATTGACACTTCTTCAATAGCAACAATACAACAATTAGGGTACTTATCAAAGAGTTTAGTCATTTGCTCGAGCACCGAATCACTATCGCTAGTGCACAGGTCATCTGGCAGAATTACTGCAAATGCCTCGTTACCAATCAGTGGTTTTCCGGTATAGATAGCGTGACCCAAGCCTAACATCTCTTGTTGCTCGATATAAGTAAAGTCGCACTCACTTGATGCATGGTTGACCTCATCTAGCAAAGATTCTTTAGATGTTCCTTTGGTGCTGGCTTCAATATCTGCATGCGGTTTGAAATGATTTTCAATGGCTTGCTTGTACTTACTAGTCACCATGGCCATGGTGGTCATGCCAGCACTCATGGCCTCTTCTACACCATATTGAATGAGTGGCTTGGTGAGTATCGGTAGCATTTCTTTAGGGATGGCTTTAGTGACTGGTAAAAAGCGTGTGCCGTAGCCTGCAACCGGGAATAAGCATTTATTAATTTTATTCATGGTGTCTGTGTGAATTTTTCAGCTAAATTAATTTTTCCATATTCAACCCCTGGCTGATTA
>Ga0233428_1001799_pt1 | contig 21922 bp, 31 predicted proteins | sample SI_118_April2016_4_FD_179890 | JGI IMG/M metagenome (GOLD analysis project Ga0233428, IMG submission 179890) | Seawater microbial communities from Saanich Inlet, British Columbia, Canada - SI_118_April2016_120_MG | ecosystem: Environmental > Aquatic > Marine > Inlet | place: Canada: British... | reverse complement strand
CCGCCTGTTGAATCTCAACCAGGAAGGTGGTCTGCTCATTGACGGTGACTGTGGCAGTAAGGTTGAGTACAACCTCATAGATGTTGTCAGCCAAGAGACCATGTCTTGTGCCTACCTGGAGGTTGGTGGTGGGTTCCCACTTCTCCTGAAAGATGGATGGGGATTTTGGTGACTCAAAAGAGACATCCTTGATGTAAATTTTCTGTATCTCGAAAGTCTGCTGAGACTCATCTTGGTTTGCGTCATCACTCATTATATTGTGCTCGTTTATAAATTAGGGTTTGTAATAGGGGGGTAGGTTGGTCTGAAAATTTTGGAGTATGCAGGAGAGGTGCGAGAATAAATACTCTTCTAGGAATTCTCATTAACCCACTGTATTAATTGAGGTAAGCCCATTGCTCCGGGCTGACGGGCCAGCTCTTTCCCGTGTTTGAAGATCGCCAGGGTGGGTATGCTCTGAATCTGGTACTGTGCAGCAAGAGGCTGGTTCTCTTCCGTGTTGACTTTTACGAGCCGAAAGTTAGGCTGTAACTGTGCCGCAGCCTGAGCGAAAACAGGGGCCATCATTTTGCAAGGGCCACACCAACTCGCCCAAAAATCTACCACGGTCGGGATGTCGTTTCGGTTGATATGGCGCTGGAAGTTTCGCTGATGGAGTGCGATAGGTTCACCGCTAAAGAGGGGCTGGTGGCACTTTCCACACTGACCTCCGTTGTGTAGTTTCTCTGCAGGTAGGCGATTGATGCTATCGCAGTGTGGACAGACAATATGTAGTGGTCCGGTCATAATGATACGGCGTTTATACTTCTAGTAACGAGTCAAGCTCACCCGCGGCATTAAGGGCCGAGAGATCATCAAAGCCGCCCACATGGTGCTCTCCAATAAAAATCTGTGGAACCGTTTTGCGATGGCTGCGAGCCTCCATTTGGCTCCACGCTTCGCTGTCTCCATCAATGAAGATCTTCGAATAATCCACACCCTTACGATCCAGTAGAGCCTCCGCCATACGACAATAGGGACAAGTTTGTGTGCAATAGACCTCAATTTTTGGCATCTTATTTTGACCTCTGGATGGTTCTGTTTTACTACGGCCTTATTAGTAAGAGACAGGGAGCCCTGCACTCTTCCAGGAGAGAACCCCACCTTTGAGATTGTAGACCTTCTGGAAGCCGTTCTTCTTCATCTGTGAGCAGGCAACACCAGAGCGCTGTCCGGAGCGGCAGACCACAACAACGGGATCGGAGCGGTGGTTCTCCAGGGAGTCGATCTTCTCTTTAAGCTGATTGAGCGGAATATAGGAGGCATTCTCTATTTTTCCATCTTTACTGAGCTCATCTTTGGTACGAACATCCAGCAGTAGGGTATTTTCACCATTCAGAATACGTACCGCAGCCTCGGGTGAGATGGACTCAAATCCACGCAGTTGGTCTCCAAAAATATTGAAGATCAGCATAATGAATGTAATTATAAAAGCGGCAACCAGCTCCCAGTGGTTGACCGCAAAGCTCGACAAATCTTGCATTAGAAACCCTTTATTCGTGATCAGCTCTTCTCTTCGTTGCTCTCTGACCAGTTGCAGGGGCTGCCAATGTTCAACGAAGTGAGTACCTTTTCAGGCAGGCAGAAACCGGTAAATCCACTTTGAAACAGGTTGAGTCCGACAAAAGCGGTGAACCAGAGCCAGTAACTGTGGTGGAATATTGGACTTCCCTCGGCTCCCAGCCCCAGAGAGAGAAGCACAAAAAAACCTGCCATAATTCGAAGCATTGATTCTCTAGTCATATTTTATATCCTGTAACAAAATTATTGTGACAAAGGGGGAGGGGGTGAGTTTGGTCAGTGGCTGATATTATAGCCTGAACCGTATCCATCAGAACAGCCATAAGCTCTCCTGACAGAGCGCTTTAGCAGCGGCAGAAAACCTCTTTCATTATCCCGATCAATTTGAGGGTACGGCTATCCCCTACCATATAGAATACCCGGTTGGCCTCTTTATAGGATTCCAGAATTCCACGATCGCGCAGGGTAGATAGATGTTGTGAGATGTTACTCTGTGAGGTGCCTACGGCATCCACAATCTGTTGTACGCTCAGCTCATTATTCCCCAGCACGCAGAGAATTTTTAGCCTTAACGGGTGGGACATTGCCTTCAGTGACCTGGATGCGCGATCAATATCCTCATCGTTGCCCAGTAAACCTGACACATCGTCACACTCTCCACTATCCTCTGTTGTTGATTCACGCATTGCTTGTGGTTCCCCTCTATCCTTGAGTTGATTTATTCACATCTTAATAGCGTGACATTATATAATATTCTGATCAATGTCTACTTCGAGATTCATCAAATTCTTATGAGTGGTAAAAGTGGTCCTGCAGTTCTCTGTATTCTGGATGGCTGGGGGGTTCGGGAGTCCCCCGACTGTAATGCCATTGCCGCGGCTAAAACCCCCCATTGGGACAAGCTGTGGGCAGAGAATCCACACACTCTCATCACCACGCATGGTGCAGAGGTGGGGCTGCCTGCGGATCAGATGGGCAATTCTGAGGTGGGTCACCTTAATCTGGGGGCCGGGCGCGTGGTCTATCAGGAATATACCCGCATCTGCCGCTCTATCCGTACCCACTCCTTCTATAACAACCATACTCTGGTCGATCCGATTGATCAGGCGATTGAGTTAAATCGGTCGGTCCACGTACTCGGGCTACTTTCTCCCGGTGGTGTCCATAGCCATGAGGAGCATATCCACTCTATTGTGCAGATGGCCGCAGAGCGGGGGGCAAAAAAGATCTATCTCCACGCTTTTCTGGATGGTCGAGATACCCCGCCAAGAAGCGCAACCCTCTCTATTGAGAAGATGGAGGCCGTATTCAAACAGTGTGGTGTGGGACAGTTTGCCTCCGTGGTGGGGCGTTACTACTCCATGGACCGGGATCGACGCTGGAAACGGGTGGAGGCATCTTATCGTGCTATGGTAGAAGGGGTGGCCACCCATAGTGCCGGTAGTGCAATTGAGGCGCTGGAGATGGCCTATTCCCGTGGTGAGAGTGATGAATTTGTTGATGCCACGGTCATCCGTACAGCGGGTGAGGCAGCGATACAGATGGAGGATGGTGATGCGGTACTGCTGATGAACTATCGCTCAGACCGGGCCCGACAGCTCACCGAGGCATTGATTATGGAAGAGTTCAGTGGCTTTAACCGTGAGTTCTGGCCCAAGCTGGGCTCCGTCACCTCCCTGACTGAATATAAAAAAGGGTATGACATCCCGGTTGCCTTCCCTCCTGCTCGCCTTAATAATGTTTTTGCTGAATACATCTCTAAGTTTGGACTGCATCAGCTCAGGATTGCGGAGACTGAAAAATATGCTCATGTCACCTTCTTCTTCAATGGGGGCAGAGAGGAGCCCTTCCCCTTTGAGGATCGACTTTTGATCTGCTCTCCTGATGTGCAGACCTATGACCTGCAGCCGGAGATGAGTGCCTATGAGGTGACCTCGCGGTTGGTCGATGAGATTCGAGGAGGGGCGTACGATGTCATCATCTGTAACTTTGCCAACTCTGATATGGTGGGCCATACCGGAAAATTGAATGCCGCGATTGAGGCAATTGAGACGCTGGATCACTGCCTGGAGAAGGTAGTGGCTGCGGTGCAAGAGGTGAATGGTGATCTCTTGGTCACAGCGGATCACGGTAACAGTGAGACCATGTGTGACCGCGAAACAGGGCAGCCCCACACCGCGCATACGATGAACCCTGTGCCGTTGGTTTATATGGGTAACCGAGTCGAGGTTGAGGCCCTGGCCAGTGGAGCGCTCTCTGACATTGCTCCGACTCTACTTCATATCATGGGGCTGGATAAACCAACAGAGATGACAGGTCAGAGCCTGATCCATGAGGATGGCCTGAGCGCTCCTGATTAGTAGCGCTGGAATTTTGGGTTGAAATTGTCCGTATACTTTAGTATAATTTAATATTGCAGAGTAGAGATGTGGCGCGCCTTCAAAAGTAAGGGTTTTTCTGTATGGTCTTCTGGTTGCTTCCCTACCGGACGACCTCAGGATATCCTGTAATACCGAAAACGCCCTATCTCTATACACTATTTAGGATTAATGGATTGATCCAGTAGGAGAACCGTAATGGAAAAGATTGTCTGGGACGAGGCTGTGCATGGAACGGGGCACCCGCTGTTGGATAAAGAGCATCATGCTATTGTTGAAATGTATAACAAAGTCATTGAACGCTATCACCAAGATATCTATGACAGGAAGTTATATCTGGTTGATCTGCTAGCTATTCTGAACCGTATGGGTAGCCATTTCTCTGTTGAGGAGGGGATGCTAATGGAGTATCCGGACCTTCTTGAGCTGGAGCGTGAGGAACATGGCAACATCTCTGATCAATTGACCCGATTTATCGCAACCCCCTCGGCAGACCAGATTGACCCTCTGCTGGAATATGTGAGTGGTTGGTTATCCGATCACCTGCCCAAGGAGGCGGAGGAGTTCAGAGTGCTATTTCAGCAACAGGCTATCGAGAGACAAGAGAAAAGAAGGGTTGCCTGAGGTAAAAATCATTATGATTCTCGGGCAGGCACCTTAGGATGATGCTCTATTAGTTGCGCTCGGATTCTGAGGGTGGGTCGGAATCCACTACCCCATCCATCATATCCAGCTCCTCATCCAGCATACGCTCACTCTCCTCATTGAGTGGTTCATAACGGTCAGAGATTGGGGGCTCATAATGGTCGAGGCGAATGTTATCGGCCTCTTTCAGTGCCTTTTTGCGGGCTCGCTCCTCTCGTTCAAGCCGCTCTTCGGCATCCTCCTCTTTCTCAATTCGATCCAGCTCAGCCTCCATCTCATGCTCAGTAAGAGCGGGCTCTGCTTCCGTCGTATCGGCAGGAGATGTCGATGAGGAGGTTGAGGCAGAGGGAGGCGCCTCAGGCTCTTTAGGATCATCAGGGGGGGTGTCGTCCTGCTCGTGATCACTCTTAGGCATGAAGAGAGGGGCAAAAAGGATACCTGCCTCGAAGAGAATCCACATGGGGATGGCTAATAGCGTCTGTGAAATCATATCTGGAGGGGTAAGCAGCATTCCGATCACAAAAGCACCAACGATCACATAGGGGCGCTTCTCACGTAGCTTATCCGGGGTTGTCGCCCCCATCCAGACCAGCAGAATTGTGGCAATGGGCACCTCAAAAGCGACCCCAAAAGCAAAAAATAGTTTGAGTACAAAGTCCAGATAATCCTTCATATCTGGCATCACCTCGACCCCCTCAGGAGCGGTGGTGGTAAGAAAGGCGAAGATCAGTGGAAAGACCACATAGTAGGCAAAGGCCATGCCGATATAAAAGAGGGCGGTACTGGAGGCCGCCAGAGGAAGCACCATGCGACGTTCATGTTTATAAAGGCCGGGTGCAATAAAGCCCCAGACCTGATAGAGAATATAGGGGATTGCTATATAGAAGGAGAGAACAAGCGTCAGTTTGAAGGGGGTCAGAAAGGGGGAGATTACCCCGGTGGCCACCATGCTCTGTCCCTCAGGCAGCAGCTCCATCAATGGAGTGGCGATGTAGTGGTAGATATCGTTGGCAAAGGCAAACAGCCCAAGAAAAAGGATCAGTATTGCGAGCACAATGCGCAGAAGTCGATCACGCAGCTCAATCAGATGGCTGACAAAAGGTTGCTCCCCGGTGGTCTCTTGAGCAGCGGTTTCACTCATGGATAGGGTTCATCGATGTGGTTCATCACTGGGATGAGTGGTCGACGAGGAGATCTCTGTCTCTCTGGCGGCCTCGTTGGTTGCTGCAACAACCTGCTCTGTTGCCTGTTGAAGCTCCTTCATATCCGTCTGGGTCTCTTCGATCACCTCATGGATACCGACGCTGGAGGCGTGCTTCTCCATCATCTTTTTCATCTCATCCGCTTTCAATTCACGATCAATGTCGGCCTTAACCGAGCCGATAAAACGAGAGATTTTGCCAAACCATTTTCCGGCCGTACGCGCGAGACCAGGCATACGCTCAGGTCCAACCACAATCAGGGCGACGATACCAATGATAGCCAGTTCCCAGAACCCAATATCAAACATAGATGAAGATCCAAATAGAAGGGGGGGAGCCCCCCAGCGGAGATATTAATCGAGACTGCGTCAGACCTTCTCTTTCTCTTCGACCTTTTCACCCTCAATCACGCGCTCTTCAGCCTGACTGAGTTGAGCGGGCTCTTCGGTACTCTCCTTACCGCCTTCATCCTTGACTGCTTTTTTGAAGCTCTTGATCGCACCCCCGAGGTCACCCCCGACATTTTTTAGTTTCTTGGTCCCGAAAATAAGGATGACCAATACCAGAATGATCAGTAACTGCCAGATTCCAATACCTCCAACGCCCATTACAACAACTCCCTTGTTACTAATGATTAATTAATTATTATCGGCTTATGGAAGATTATGATCTTATCCAGAGGCCTCTTAATGTAAAGAACGGGTGATTATAACCCTGTTGTTAGCAGAAAATAGCCATTTTTGCACAAAGCCGTCTGAAGAGCTTAGTTGGACTATTTTCAGGAACAATTTCTTAGCCAAATCCGGGCAGCTGATCTCCTCCAAGCAGATGGATATGGAGGTGGAAGACCACCTGTCCACCACCAGGGCCGGTATTGATGATGGTACGGAAACCCTGTTCCAGCCCCTGGTCTTGTGCGATTTGTGGCAACTTTCGCATCATCCGCGCAACCAGTTCATCCTCGTTCGAGGTCAGTGTGGCCAGACTATCGGTATGTTGCTTGGGGATCATTAACAGGTGGACATCCGCCTTGGGGTAGAGGTCTCTAAAGACCAGAATCTCATCGTCCTCGTAGACTACATCAGCAGGCACCTCACCCGCTACCATCTTGCAGAATAGACATGTACTGTTCATCTACGAACTCTCCTACCGTTGAATTTTTCTTGCGGACTCATTGCTACGTTGTGGTTACCTTGTGGCCTTCTCTTCATGGCCGGATAGCCCAAAACGGCGTTCCAGCTCTGCCAGCACCTGATCGGGGTGAATCTCCTGCTGGGCAAGCAGAACCATACAGTGGAACCAGAGGTCTGCCATCTCATAGACGAGCTGATCCCGCTCCCCCCCTTTGGCGGCGATGACGGTCTCGGTGGCCTCCTCGCCAATCTTTTTTAGAATAGTATCCAGCCCCTTGTGGTAGAGGTGGGAGACATAGGAGGCTTTTGGGTCTGCCCCTTTCCGCTGCTCCAGCACCTCTGTGAGTTGACTGAGAATTTCACTCATCGATCCGATCTCCTATACCTTTCTGGTTGAGTAACCCTTTTAGGCGACGCACTCCGCTGGAGCGGCTTAGGGTCGGTTGGCGGATAATCTCTTCGGCCAAGATACCTATTTTTCCATAAAATGAGGCGTTGGCAGCCTCATCAATCGTTAGTGCAGAGCCATCCAGCGCCACACCGACAAATAGCCCCCGGCTTCTGGACCAAGAGTAGATCTCACTATCCAGTGTTGTATCGGTGGCGACGCTAGCATCCCGTCCAATAGGGCCAGCAGTAATGGCGGCATCCACACCCAGCGTCAGTTTACCATTGAGCAGGCTGTCGATAGAGTTGGGGCGCTTGAAGGAGAGGATCAGGTCGCTGGATTGGGCGCCGATCTGATAACCGAAGCTGGCACCGGTCATATTCACAAAGATGGGGTCATTCCAGCTCTCCCCCCGGCGAAACAGCATCACTCCACTACCGTGGCTGAGTCCAACCCCCCAGCCGACACTGAGCATTCCGGGCAGAATGACCACACCATCCCCCTGTTGGAGTAGAGAGACAGGAATGGACTCCTCTGCGGGCTCACCAAGAATATCCTCCAGTACCTGTACCGCTGACCAGATGGTTGCGGTCTCCTTGCCTCCGGCATAACCGATGGTGCTGATCAGCAGAAGTGCCAGACCAAGAAGGGTGGAGGGTAGAGTGACCGAGTGGCTCACTTTTTATACATCTCATCGGGAGACTTGAGTATTGCGGAGGTGGTCTCCCACTGTTGCTGCTCATTGAGCTGGCGGTAAAAACAGCTGTGTCGTCCAGTGTGACAGGCGATACCACCTCGCTGTTCAACGCTAAGTAAAATGACATCCTCATCACAGTCGACACGAATGGAGAGGATCTGTTGTTGGTTCCCGGACTCCTCCCCCTTATGCCAGAGGCGTTTTCTGGAGCGAGACCAGTAGACCGCATGGCCACTCTCGCGGCTGAGCTGGAGTGCCTCACGGTTCATCCAGGCAAACATCAGAATATCACCACTTGCTGCCTCTTGGGCAATGACCGGAACCAGTCCATCTCCATCCCAGCGAATCTGATCAAGCCAGTGGCTCTCCTCACTCATAAGCGTACCTCAATCCCCTGTTCAGCCATAAAGGCTTTCGCCTCCCCTACGGTATACTCTCCGAAGTGGAAGATGCTGGCAGCCAGCACGGCATCCGCCCCCCCCAGAAGCACGCCATCCGCCAGATGTTGCAGGTTTCCGACCCCTCCTGATGCGATCAGAGGTACCGAAACCGCCTCACTGACCGCCCTGTTCAGTGGCAGGTTAAACCCCTGTTTGGTGCCATCACGATCCATGCTGGTGAGCAGAATCTCCCCTGCGCCATACTCAACCATCTTTTTGCACCACGCAATAGCATCGATTCCGGTCGGTTTACGCCCGCCATGGGTGAAAATCTCCCATCGGAGAGGCTCGTTCTCTGCGGAGACCCGTTTCGCATCTACAGCCACCACAATACATTGCGAGCCGAAACGGTCAGCGGCCTCACGCACAAACTCTGGGTTAAAGACCGCAGCCGTGTTGATCGCTACCTTATCCGCACCCGCGTTGAGCATCCGGCGTACATCCATGACCTCACGAATTCCACCCCCTACAGTCAAGGGGATAAAGACCTCACTGGCGACCGCCTCTACCACATGGACGATAGTCTCCCGGTTCTCATGGCTGGCGGTGATATCGAGAAAGGTGATCTCATCGGCCCCCTCATCATCGTAACGACGAGCGACCTCAACCGGATCACCGGCATCACGGATATCCACAAATTGGACCCCCTTGACCACCCGTCCCTGATTCACATCAAGACAGGGAATAATGCGTTTTGCCAGGCTCATAGATAGTCTTAATTTTGCGGTTGTTGATCAGAATAGGACTGTGCAGCGGCGAAATCGAGGCTTCCCTCATAGATTGCGCGACCGGTAATGGCCCCCATAATACCGGAACCGGCAACCTCACAGAGCCGTTCGATATCTCCCATATTGGTGATCCCCCCGGAGGCAATGATGGGGATGTTGACCGCTTCGGCCAGATTTTGGGTGGCCTCTACGTTGACCCCCTGCATCATCCCATCACGGCTGATATCGGTGTAGACCACGGCAGAGACCCCATCGGCCTCAAAGGATCGGGCGACCTCAGTGGCCTCCTGATCAGAGACTTCTGCCCAGCCCTTGATCGCCACTTTGCCGTCTTTGGCATCGATACCAACAATCACATGACCGGGGAACTCGTTGCAGAGCTCCGAGATAAAGCGAGGTTCAGTAATAGCCTTGGTGCCAATAATTACATATTGAACCCCTGCATCCAGATAGGTCTGTACGGTCTCACGGGTACGGATACCGCCCCCAATCTGAATCGGCAGCTGGGGGAAAGCCGCTGCTATGGCGTGAACCACATCAGCATTCCTGGGTTCGCCATCAAAGGCACCATTGAGGTCGACCAGATGGAGGCGGCGTGCCCCCTGCTCGACCCACTGAGCAGCAATTGAGACCGGATCATCAGAGAAGATGGTTTCATCCTCCATGATGCCCTGACGTAGGCGAACACATTTTCCATCTTTTAGATCGATGGCAGGGATGATAATCATAGGGGGTTCCTTCGGGGTATCCATTGAGTAACGGTTCAGGGTTGACCATTCCACTGGGCGAAGTTTTTTAACAGCTGGAGTCCGGCATGTTGGCTCTTCTCTGGGTGGAACTGGGTGGCAAACAGACTCTTCTGATAGAGGGCACTGGCAAATTCAAAACCGTAGTGGCTGGTGGCGGCAGTCTCGTTCTCCCTTCCTGGTACCGCATAGAAGCTGTGAACGAAGTAGAAGCGGCTACCATTCTCAATCTTGTGCCACATCGGGTGATCTACCTGCTGTTCTACCTGGTTCCACCCCATGTGCGGGATCTTTAGACGCTCCCGGGGAGTGGCTTCACGGTCATGCTGGTCATAGAGCGGATCTGGAAACTGTTGGACTGCCCCTGGCAGAATAGCAAGCCCACGGGTGCCACCATTCTCCTCACTCTGTTCCAGCAGCAGCTGCATACCGAGACAGATACCGAAAAAAGGGCGGTCTGTGGCCACCTCGCAGACCACCTCAGCAAGACCACGCTGTTGCAACTCTGCCATACAGTCACGCATCGCTCCGACACCAGGAAAGACAACCTTATCCGCACTACGGATGGTCTCTGGCTGGTCGGTCACCTCAACGGTTAGTTCAGGAGCGACATGCTCCAGCGCCTTGGAGACGGAGCGTAGGTTTCCCATGCCATAATCGACCACCGCGATTGAGGGCATGGTCAGAGCGCCCCTTTGGTGGAGGGAAGCTGGCTTCCCATACGTTCATCATGGGAAATGGCCATACGCAGGGCACGCCCAAAGGCCTTGAACAGGGTCTCGGCAATATGGTGGCTGTTACGCCCACGCAAGGTGTCCATGTGAAGGGTTGCCCCGGCATGGTTGATGAAGCCCTGAAAAAACTCAAAGATGAGCTCGGTATCGAACCCACCAATGGTACTTGTGGGGAACTCCGTGTGAAACTCTATACCCGGTCTTCCGGAAAAGTCGATCACCACCCTGGAGAGGGCCTCATCCAGAGGGACATAGGCATGCCCGTAGCGCTGAATACCCCGTTTATCGGCAAGTGCTTTGGCAACGGCCTGTCCAATGGTGATACCAATGTCCTCAACCGTATGATGTCCATCAATGTGGAGATCCCCTTTGGCCTTGATGGTCAGGTCGATCATCCCATGGCGAACAATCTGCTCCAGCATATGTTCGAGAAAAGGGAGGCCCGTCTGGAGTGTGGACTCTCCGTTCCCATCCAGGTCAATCGTGACCGCTATTTGGGTCTCTAGTGTGTTGCGTTCAACAGTAGCTTGTCGGTTTATCATCAGTCGCACAGCTTCTCGGTTCAGGTTTGTTTGTGTGGGCCATAGAATACCCTGTTCTGTACTCGGTTTGAACCTAGAATCCTCGGTTGGGGGGGGTGCAATGGGTAAAAGTGGAGCAGAAGTTGATTAAGATCAATAGTTGTCATAATCTAGTCGTTATAAGTTTATATTTACGCAACATTCCAACCAGACCATAACGCCATGACACATCAAAATGAGAACGCTGTACAGTGCCTGCAATGTGAGCTGAGTGAGGTCTGTCGTGAGCAGGGAAAAGATGACGACAACGCCTCTTTAGGGACGGTTCCCCCTCAATCCAATATTCAGAAAGGTGAGCCGGTCTGTCGGGAGGGAGAGAGCTTTAACAACCTCTATGCAGTGAATGAGGGGGCGTTGAAGAGTGAGGCAGCTCTCAGCGGAGGAGAGTCACGGGTGACCGGATTCTATTTTGCAGGAGAGATTGTTGGCTCTGAGGCGGTGAGTATGGGGGAGTATGGACGTACGGTTGTGGCGCTGCAGGATAGTAAGGTGTGCGCCATTCCAGAGAGTTCCTTTTCGCTTGAGGATAAGAGCCACGGCAATATTTATCAGGGGTTACTGCTCGCGATGAGCCATCAGGTTCGTAATGAGCAGTGGACGGGCCTGATGGCCGCTCACCGCTCAGAGCAGCGGGTTGCGCTCTTTCTTTTTATGGTCTCCAAACGGCTGGAGTTTCACGGTTTTTCGGCCGATGAGTTTCGTCTACCGATGACCAGAAGGGATATTGCAAGCTATCTGGGGCTTGCTATTGAGACAGTTAGTCGCTCTTTTCAGCGGCTGAAAAGTGCGGGGGTGATTGAGGTGAGTGGGCGTAATGTGGCGCTGAAAAATCGGGATTTGTTGCTGTCTGTAACAGAAAGGTTGCCGGTCCCTGGTTGACCAGAGAGACCTCCATATCGGCGCCAAACTCTCCCTCGGCAACGGTTGAATAGAGCGCTCTGGCACGAGCTACCAGCTGATGAAACAGCCGTCTGCCCTGTTCCGGAGGGGCGGCTGTAGAGAATCCGGGGCGCATCCCCTTACGGGTGTCGGCGGCCAGGGTGAACTGTGGAACCAGCAGCAGCCCCCCCGCGACCTGTTGTAGAGAGAGATTCATTCGTCCCTCACGATCCTCAAAGATACGGTAGCCCAATATTTTGTGGAGCAGTTTCTCCACAGAGTGTTCATTGTCATCGGGTTCAACACCCACCAGCACCAGCAGTCCGCCCCCTATTTTACCAATGGTCTCCCCCTTTACGCGAACCTCGGCGTGTGAGACACGTTGTAGCAGCCCGATCATCGAGCAAATGGGAACATCAGTTTCTCCGGTTCAGTAAAGAGGTTGATATCGTAGGCCATACGTCCCATGTTCTGATCCATCCGGGCCATTGAGCTATTCATATGGTTGATGTCACTGCTCATGCCAGTAATTGCACCAGACATGGTACCAATATTTTCTGACATCCCATTAATCTGCCCCGTCATACTGCCGATGTTGCGGTTGAGCTGATGCATATCCTTGCTCATCCCTCCCATATTGGCAGACATCGACTGCATACCGACCCGCACCTTGCTGAAGTCCTCAGACATCACCGCCTGACCCTGTTCCATACTTTGCGCCATGGTAGACATACGGGTACGCATATCTCGCATATCCTGAGACATACTGGATACATCCAGCCCCATCTGTACCACCGCACTGGTCATGTTGTGCATATTGACACCCATGCTGAGCATAAACAGCCCCATCCCGCCTGCGGCTATGGTTGCTGCGAATAGCATGGATTTTGATGGGGCATCACTGCTAACCACAGGATTCTTTTCGGATGGGTCTGTAAATTCACTCATGGCTCTATTCTAACACTGCTCCCAGGGGAGTTCACGAAATCTCCAGCCACCCACACTGCTGCGCTGGTGCTGTTCATTCAGCTCCCCCTCAAAACCCTCGTCAATATTGAAAACCTCGGTAAAGCGCTCCTCGATTAACCGCTTGCCGGCCTCAAGTGAGCGTTTCCCACTACGGCAGATAAGGATAATAGGGGCTCCGACCAGCTTTTCCCCCTGATGAATGCCCCCCAGAACCAGCTTACGCACCTCGGTGGCGAACTGTTCATTGATCTCCCAATCGGGTTCATCAATCCAGGGGATATGGACGGCACCGACCGGGTGTCCGACAAAGAGAAACTCCATACTGGAGCGTACATCGATCAGCAGGACACGTGGATTATCCTGTACCATCTGCCACGCGTCAGCGGGTGTGATTGAGGTGATCTCATTATTGGCCATTAATATCCCCCTTGAATGGCAGAAGTGGTATACCTTAATATGTTATTTTAGTTTTATCAAAGAGTAAACGTGTGTGAGTCGTAATTTGTGAGTCAGAGTGCCCCTAAAAAGAGATCCGCAGCAAGAAAACCACCAAAAACCCTACTGCGGCAGGTGGGACGGGCGATTGCAGACCATCAAATGATCCGTGAGGGGGATCGGGTCATGTTGGGGCTTTCCGGGGGCAAGGATTCACTCTCCCTACTCCATATTTTGTTACATATGCAGCGCCATGCACCGATCCATTTTGAGGTGGAGGCGATGACGGTTGATCCGCAGATGGAGAGTTTTAAACCCGCACGACTACAAGAGTATCTGGAACAGCTTGGGGTCCGTTGGCATCGGGTTACCCAGCCGATTATGGAGCAGGCGGAGGGGCACATGAAGGGAGACTCCTTCTGCTCCTGGTGTGCACGAATGAAGCGAGGGGTGATGTACACCACGCTACGGGAACAGAAGTACAACGTACTGGCGCTGGGGCAACACCTGGATGATCTTGCCGAGAGTTTCCTGATGTCGGCCTTCCATGAGGGACGGCTGAATACCATGAAAGCGCATTACACCACTGAAAAGGGGGACCTGCGGGTGATCCGTCCACTGGTCTATGTGCGTGAGCGTCAGTTGCGTGATTTTGCAGCAGAGGCCGAGCTTCCCATTGTGGTGGAGAACTGCCCGGCCTGTTATACCCAACCAACACAGAGAGCCCACATGAAAGCGCTGTTGGCAGAGGAGGAGCGGCAAACCCCGCACCTCTTCAGAACCCTGCTTTCAACCATGAAACCGCTACTGGAACGATCATCAGCATGACTACAAAACAGCTGCTAGCCCCAACAATGGAACCCCAAGAGCCGACAGAAGAGGGAGATTCGGAGGCGATAACGGAGCCACATTGGCAGTTGTGGCTGAATCGCAGTCATGATTTTGCCCACTTTTTTATCCGCAAAGTGGGACGTGACCGTATTCCTCTCAATGCGGGATCGCTCTCCTACATGACCATACTCTCGTTGGTTCCACTGCTGGCGGTGATGCTCTCGGTCTTTTCTGCCTTTCCGGTCTTTGACGATTTCTCCGGTCAGCTGGAGTCCTTTGTCTTTCAGAATTTTGTCCCGGCGGCAGGAGAGCAGATTCAGACCTCACTACAGGAGTTTGTGGAGAACACCAAAAAGATGACAGCCCTTGGGGTGCTGTTTCTGGTGGTGGTCGCGATGTTGCTAATGGCCGCAGTAGAGCGAACCATGAGTGGCATCTGGGAGAACAAGCAGCGCCGGGGCTGGGCTACGGCCTTTATGCTCTACTGGTCGGTGCTGACTCTGGGACCACTACTGATCGGAGCCGGATTGGCGATCACCTCCTTTCTGGTGACTGTTGCGGAGGAGAGCGTGATTCCCGGTTGGGGTCTACAGAGCGGGATGTTACAGCTGCTCCCCTATATTACCTCTATTCTCGCTTTTATGATGCTCTATACGCTGGTACCTGGTCGGACGGTTCGCTTCGTTCATGCGCTCTCCGGGGCGATGGTGGCCTCGATACTGTTTGAGGTAAGCAAGAGCCTGTTTGCCCTCTATGTGGCCAGCTTTCCCGCCTATGAGACACTTTATGGGGCATTGGCCGCAGTCCCCATCCTGTTTATCTGGGTCTACCTTTCGTGGGTGGTGGTGCTGTTGGGGGCTGAGTTTACCTACTGCCTGGGCCACTATCGGGAAGAGGGAGAGGGTGCTGGTACGGTTTGATATGGTGTTATAATAGCGCCTATCTGTTACAAAATTGGGGGAAGGGTAGCATGCGGGTTGTCTCTGGAATGGTTCAGTTGAGAAAGCCGATTGATATTGATATCTATAGCGAAAAAGGCAAACTCCTGCTGACAAAAGGGGTAATTATTCGTGAGCAGGTCAAGCTGGAGCAGATTTTCAATGTTAAGTGTTATACCACCCCCTATGGTGAAAACAGTGGGCGATTTGATGACTCTTCGGAGCAGCGTTTTGCTACCCAATATATCGAAAACCTGATCGCCCGGCTGGAGATTGCCTACGATAAACTAATCCGTGATGGCTACAACCTGACCAGGGATATCTACTCTCTGGCGGAAGAGATGATCATTGAGCTGGATCAGGATGCAGATCTGTTTATCGGTCTGGTCCATATTCGAGCCGACCTTAACCATGCAATCATCCGTACCATCCAGAATACCGTCTTTGCCATTCTTACGGCGAAACGGCTCAACTGGGGAACGACCCGTATCCAGTCGCTCGCCTGCGCCAGCCTGACCCAGAATATCGGCATGTATCCACTGCAGAATGACCTGGTGGGAAAACAGGATGATGAGCTTTCCGCTTTCCACCGCCAGCAGATTCGGCTTCATACTAAGCAGAGTTCTAAAATGTTGATTTCTATGGGAGTTAGGGATCGGGTCTGGATTAGTGCGGTAGCCTTTCACCATGAGCAGTTGAATGGGGGGGGGTATCCACATGCCCATCATGCCCGTGATATTCCTCAGGAGGCACGACTGATCGCCATTGTTGATCGTTATGGGTCGATGATCACCCCTCGCAGCTATCGAGAGTCGGGCAACCCAGCCACGATCATGCGCTACTTTCTGATGTCGAAAAAGAAGGAGTATGATAAGGCGCTGAGTCAGGCGCTGATTGCGGAGCTGGGGGTCTACCCACCAGGCACTACGGTTGCTTTGAAGTCCGGGGAGATTGCCATTGTTATCCAGCGGGGAGAGGATCGTCTCCACCCACGGGTTCAGGCCATCTGGGACCCGGAGGACAACCCCTATCCTCGCCCTATTCTGCGTGATACCCGTGATGAGGCATACCAGGTCGTTTCGATTAAGAAACATGTCGGGTCGAGACAGCTTAATGCCGACCTTTTTTGGGGAGATAGTGCCAATGATGGTGATAATCAGCCCATTTTTAGGGAAAAAGAGGTGGTAATGGTTGCTGCGGAGAGTCAGCATGATTCAGAGGTGACCCTGTTTTGACCCGTCCCACTCTCCGTACTACCCGCGTGTTTATCCTCTCCTGATGTGCAGGATCGCGCTGGCACAGATGAACCCCCATGTGGGGGCGTTACAGAAAAACCACGAAATAATTCTCACCTTTGCCCGACAGGCGCGGGAAGAGGGGGCCGATCTGCTGCTCACCCCAGAGCTCTCTCTGACCGGTTATCCCCCGGAGGATCTGCTCTTGCGCTCCGGCTTTCTACAGCAGGTCGAGCAGCATCTGCACCAATTGGCGGAACAGTGTGGTGAAATCAGGGTGATTGTTGGCCATCCACAGCGGGGCAGGGAGGGGGGGCTCTACAATGCGGCCTCCCTGTTGCATGAGGGGAAAGTTGTCACCAGCTACTATAAACAGGAGCTGCCCAACTATGGTGTGTTTGATGAGAAACGTTACTTCGTGGCAGGCTCTGAACCCACCCTGTTTACCCTCAAGGGAGAGCAGTTGGCGATCACTATCTGTGAGGACCTCTGGCTCCCCGCAGTGACGCAACAGGCCAAAGAGGCGGGGGCGACCCTGGTGCTCAACCTCAATGCCTCGCCCTACCATGCCGGAAAACGGGGGGATCGTGAACAGACTATTCGGCAGCGCAGCGATGAGAGTGGCCTGCCGGTACTCTACGTCAACCAGGTTGGGGGGCAGGATGAGCTGGTTTTTGATGGCGGCTCATTTGTAATGAGTGGTCAGGGAGAGCTGCTGATTTGTGCGGACCACTTTAGCGAGGGGCTCTACCTCTACGACCACACCTCGTTGCAGAGCCATTCTGCGCCAGCGAGGGTAGAGCCGCCCATTGATGAGGAGGCAGAGGTCTATCAGGCTCTGGTATTGGCGACTCGTGATTATGTGGAGAAAAATGGTTTTCCGGGGGTGATTCTGGGGCTTTCAGGGGGCATTGACTCAGCGTTGACACTGGCGATTGCGGTAGATGCACTGGGTGCGGAAGCTGTTGAGGGGGTCTCCATGCCCTCTCTCTACACCGCGCAGATGAGTGTTGAGGATGCAGAGATGGAGGCGGAGCGGCTGGCGATTCAGTTCAGGGTCATCCCGATCAAACAGAGTTTTGATGCTTTTCTCGATACCCTTGCAGAGGAGTTTTCCGGTATGGAGGTGGATGCCACCGAAGAGAATATTCAGGCCCGATGTCGTGGGGTGATTCTGATGGCAATTGCCAACAAGAAGAACAGAATGTTGCTCACCACGGGTAATAAGAGCGAGATGTCCGTGGGCTATGCCACCCTCTATGGGGATATGGCGGGGGGGTTTGCCCCGTTGAAAGATCTCTCCAAACTGTTGGTCTATCGGCTCGCGGAGTGGAGAAATAGAGAGGCAATACGGCAGGGTGAGGCGGAGATCATCCCCCAGCGGGTGATTGATCGTCCCCCCTCGGCAGAGCTGGCTCCAGAGCAGAAAGACTCTGACTCTCTACCCCCCTATGAGATTCTCGATCCGATCCTTGAGCGCTATATTGAGCTGGAGCAGTGTGTAGAGGAGATCGTTGCGGCAGGGTTTGAGCCCGCTGTGGTTAAACGGGTTGTGCGTCTGGTGGATGGTAATGAGTATAAGCGGCGTCAGGCGCCACCAGGGGTCCGTATCACCACCCGCGCCTTTGGGCGAGATCGGCGTTACCCCATCACCTCCGGTTTCCGTTCCCGCTGAGGGCTACTTTTTATCCTCTTTGTCTCCATAGTTCAGCTCATAGACCCGTTGCGAGTCTGCGGCTAAATCCTCCATTCCCATCTTGTTGTAGACCTCAACCAGCAGTAGTAGCGCTTCTTCAACTGCCGGAGTCTTCTGGAAATTCTCGATCACATAGTTGGCCCGTTTGGAGGCCGCCACATAGGCATCCCGCTGCAGGTAAAAACGGGCCACATGGATCTCATGTTCGGCCAGCTTATTTCGGGTAAAGAGCATACGTTTGCGCCCATCAGCACTATATTTGCTGTTGGGGAAGCGTTCAACCAGCTTGGAAAAATAGTGGAACGCCTCCCGTAATGCCTTGGGGTCACGCATTCCGGGGTCTGTAGGAAGATATTTACTGAACAGGGTCTGGCCGATATTGTAGTTGACTAGCCCGCGCATATAGTAGACATAGTCGACATTGGGATGGCGGGGGTGCTGCTTGATAAAGTTATCAGCAGCGGCAATAGCCGACTCAGGCTCCTCCCACTTGTAGTAGGTATAGATGATGTCGATCTGTGCCTGAAGGGCATGTTTATTATAGGGAAAGCGAGCCTGAAGCTTCTCGAAATATTCAATCGCCTGCTTGTGATCTCCCCCCATCATCGCCTCATGCCCCTCAAAGTAGAGGCGGTTGGCAGACCAATCCTTGGTCATATCGATCTGCTCGGGTAGTAGAGAGCAGCCGGATAAAGTGGCGGAGAGGATGGTAACCAGCAGAAGGATGGTGGAGAATGGGCGTTGTCTTTGGGTCATTGTGTTACCACAGTGGGTGCAGAATATTTCAGAGAGGCGAGGGTACCATGATCCTGGGATCATCGGTGATTCTTGCAGCTCTCTCTAATTCTGTAGTCAATAAAAAATAAGAGAGTAGCGAAAAGAATATGGCTTCGCAACAAGTTGAAAGCAGAGAAGGGGTGGAGAAGAGTGAAAAAGTTATTCCAGAGGCGCTAGCGGGAAAGCGTTTTGACGTTGCTCTGGCCACCCTCTTCCCGGAATTTTCCAGAAGCCGCCTACAGTCCTGGATCAAGTCAGGGGATGCGTTGATCGATGGAGAACAGCGTCGCCCCAGAGACCCGGTCAGCGCCGGGGAGCGCGTTACGCTGGAGGCAGAGCAGGAGGTAGCGGTGGTGTGGGGCGGTGAGGAGATTCCACTCTCTATCCTCTATGAAGATGAGGCGATTCTTCTGGTCGACAAACCGCCAGGGATGGTCGTCCACCCCGCAGCAGGCAACTGGAGTGGCACCCTGGTCAATGGTCTGTTGCACCATGAGCCAAAGCTCTCCGAATTACCACGTGCAGGGATTGTTCACCGTCTGGATAAAGATACCAGTGGTGTATTGGTGGTAGCCAAGAGTCTGGAGGCGCACACCCACTTAGTGCGACAGCTACAGGCGCGGACCATGGATCGTGAGTATCAGGCGATCTGTAAAGGGGTGATGACCGCGGGTGGCGTGGTTGATGCCCCGATTGGTCGACATCGGGTGGATCGCAAAAAGATGGCTGTGAGCGAGAATGGCAAACCAGCCATCACTCACTATCGGCTGGTTGAGAAATTTCGTGCCCACACATGGATTCGCCTCTCGCTTGAAACCGGGCGAACCCACCAGATCCGGGTCCACATGGAACAGATTCGTTTTGCCCTGCTGGGAGATCCGGTTTATGGCCATCGTCTGCAGATACCAGCCCGTAGCAGTCCAGAGTTGGTTGAGGCGCTGCGGGGCTTTAAGCGTCAGGCGCTCCATGCCATCTGTCTGGGGTTGGAGCACCCCACCACAGGGGAGTGGATTCGGATTGAGTCACCCCTACCGGAGGATATGGTTATGATGATTGAGTTGTTACGTGATGACCGGGAGAAAAACCGATGAGTTCAGGCTTTGAGCCAGATTGGCCCACCCCCGGAGGGGTGCGTAGTTGGGTCACAACGCGGACGGATGGGGTGAGCCAATCCCCGTATCAGGGGCTCAATCTGGCCACCCATGTCGGAGACCGGGAGGGTGATGTGATGGTAAACCGAGAGGCGCTACAGCAGCAGTTAGCCCTCTCCAGTCCGATCCAGTGGCTCAACCAGCTGCATAGCACCATCGTTGCCCGTCTCCCTTTTACCGCCGCGTCGATCCCGGTGGCAGATGGGGCGTGGAGTGATCAGGCCGGTGTGGCTTGTGCGGTATTGAGTGCAGATTGTCTACCAATTCTGTTGACTGAGCCGGGGGGGAAGGCGGTTGCGGCCCTCCATGCAGGCTGGCGTGGGCTGTCCGCAGGGATGATTCAACAGGGGGTGGCGAACTTCCATCAACCGGCAGATCAGTTGATCGCCTGGCTGGGGCCAGCCATTGGGCAGTCCTCCTATGAGGTGGGAGATGAGGTACGTAGCTGCTTTATTGACCAGAACCCAGAGGCAGAGCACCACTTTATCCCCTCGGAAGGGGGAAACTGGCTCGCCTCGATGGAGGGGTTGGCACGACAGCAGTTACAGCAGTTGGGGGTGAAGGCAATCTATGGGGGGGGATGGGACACCTATAGTGATCAGGAGCAGTTTTTTTCCTACCGCAGAAGAGCGGTCACCGGAAGATTTGCTACACTCATCTGGATAGAGGAACAAGAAGGGGAAGCATGATGAAAGAAGAGGAAGTCACGATGGGGTCAGCGAGAAAACAGTGGTACATGGTGTCACTGGTGGGCAAAGACCAGTCCGGGATTGTGGCTCGGGTGACCGAGGTGCTCTACCAGGCAGGGGGGGTACTGGGGGAGTCCTCAATGATGCGTCTCGGCTGCAACTTCTCCATCATGATGATGGTTGAGATAGCGGGAGGGGGGGAACAGCTGCGCCAATCCATAGCGCCCGTAACCACCGAACTGGGTCTACATCTGCATGTTGATGCCATCGAGCCAGGGCTGCACCAACACCAGGTACCGGAGTTGCGGGTGGTGGTACATGGTGCGGACCGTCCCGGTATTGTGGCCCAGGTTACCGGCGTATTGGCAGAAGCGGGTTTCGATATTATGGATCTGGACTCACAGGTCGGAGGTTCCAGCCTGGAGCCCATCTATATTCTGCTGATTGAGGGAGTTGCCAACAGTGGAGTGGAGACCATCCATCAGGCTCTTGAACCCCTCTCGGCCTCGGTAGAGTTTCGCGTCGAAGAGATTGATACCCTGATTGGGTAGCGCAGGCCGATGGAGATACTTACCTACCCGAACCAGCAGCTAAAGCAGAACTGTGAACCGGTCGAGCAGTTTGATGAGTCGTTGCGGCAGTTTGTCTCTGAGCTGGAGGCATTCATGCGCAGTCAGCCGGGGGGGATCGGTATTGCGGCCCCGCAGGTGGGACAGATGCAGCGTATCTGTATCGTGGATTTGACCGGGATGACGCGGGGTAAGAAAAAAAAGCCGGTTCCCAATCAGGGGCGGTTGATTCTGATCAACCCAGAGATCACCGAGTGGGAGGGGTTTGAGTTAGGGAGAGAGGGCTGTATGTCGGTGCCAGACTACACCGGGAATGTGATCCGGGCGACGCAGATTGCATTCAGTGCAACGGATGAGTGGGGGGAGCGTCATGAGTATGAGAGTGAGGGGTTTGAGGCCCGTGCGATCCAGCATGAGGTAGACCATCTGGAAGGGCTGCTCTTCCTTGATCGACTGGTGAGCCGCCGTACAGACCTGTTCCAGCGCAAGCAGCGCTAGAGCGTAGAGTCAGCAGGTCAGTT
>Ga0233428_1001786_pt1 | contig 22007 bp, 11 predicted proteins | sample SI_118_April2016_4_FD_179890 | JGI IMG/M metagenome (GOLD analysis project Ga0233428, IMG submission 179890) | Seawater microbial communities from Saanich Inlet, British Columbia, Canada - SI_118_April2016_120_MG | ecosystem: Environmental > Aquatic > Marine > Inlet | place: Canada: British... | reverse complement strand
TAATCGGTGATGTCAAAACTGAACCTATTCTTATACAACTCATGAAGTTCCTGAGGAACTTCAAAATAGAGATTATATGCTTTCATTACGCTGTCATCAAGATCACTTAAGATCTCAAAAGTATATTCCGATTTAACAATTTGCTCCTTCGATTTATCTGGTTTTTGAGGAGTAACAGCAATCAGGGATGCATTATATTTACTAAAATACCGCAGACTACTGTGAAGAGCATTCAATTCAATATTACAGAATGGGCACCAGGCACCTCTATAGAATACCAAAACTACTGGCCCCCCTACCAAACGTTCAGAGAGTTTGATTTTTTCACCATAAGCATTAACTAATTCAAAATCAGGAGCATTCATTCCAACCTTCAGGCCAGGTTCTGGCATGGCTTTCTTTAAATCCCGGGCAGCGTTGACCATGATAGATTTGTCTTTGCCACTAAGATTGCTGCCACTGTGGTTCGCCGTGAATGCTTCTACTCCATCCTGAAAGCTCGGAGGTGTATCATCATTCACTACATTTACAGAAACACATCCGACAAAAATGAGCATTAGCAAAACGGCTATAATCATAAATATTCTATTCATTCTCAACCTCCCCATACAATAAGATTATCGTTAATTATGATTATATGATAATCACAATAATCTTGAAGAATATTTCTTCTATAATCTACAATAGATACTTCAAATATGATTGCTGATATGCTGTGCTATGATATACTCTTGACAATAAGAAACTACAACAAAACAGATTATGTCTATATTTAATGTGTCTGAAAAGAAAGAGAAAGCCCTTCTCGATCGAATGCGTGAACTGAATGTCAAAGAAGATGATCTAGAAGAGCAGTTTATACGTTCATCCGGTCCCGGAGGCCAGAAAGTTAATAAGACATCAACCTGTGTGTTACTCCGCCACATACCAACAAACACTACGGTCAAATACCAGAAAGAACGCTCTCAGGCTCTCAACCGTTTTTTTGCTCGACGCACACTTTTGGATCAAATAGAACTTAAACAGAAAGGATATATTACAGAAAACAAAAAGCGTATTGAAAAAATCAAGAGTCAGAAGAGAAAAAAGAGAAAACGTACAAAAGAAAAATTATCTGTCCTTAAATCCAAACAATCAGATCCAGTAGAAAACAAAGATGGATAAAGTCATTTGCAAAATTCTATAAAATAGCATTCCGGCATACACTTAACTCACTAATCGTCACACTAATTACATATTAAATTTAAGGATTAAGAAATTTAGGTAATAAAGCTCAGAATCTATTGCCTTGATTTTTGGTTACTTGACATTTCTTGCTTTTTCATTTCTCTGCGTTCTTAGCGGCTCAGCGTGACAACTTCTTTTAAACTACACATACATTTTTTTGGGTTACAACTGGGTAATAACACCTATCGTTACTCACATTACTTATCATTGCAATCTCACTCACTAAATCTAAATAATCCATATCTTACATCTCTACTGGCACTTAACACAAACTATTTTGAACCCCAATTCATTTATAAACAATTGGCATGTACTATGCTCTTACAAATGTCTGTGTTAAAAGTATCAAAATATTTCATACAAGGAGATGACGATGGAATTCTTTAGTAAAATAATACCTAACATGAGCAAAAAGAGTGGTAAAAGTAGTGACAAGAGAATTGAAGGCTGTATTCAGGCTTGTGAACAGCTCTACAAGTTAAGCGTCTCTATGTTTCCAAACAAAGATCCCCATGAACACCTTGTAATAGTTTTATGCACAATCTGGACAAGATCAGGTGTCTACAAAGTAACAGAAATAGACAAACCTTCACAGGCCCGAGAGATAGTTGCTTACACCCTCTTCCCTGCTTGTCTGCCCCCAAAGAATAGGGCACGTGTACTTGCATACAAGCTTATTATGGAAGAAAAAGAGCTTTCATCTCGTATTAGTAAAAGACATCCAGAATACTACAAAGAATACTGTAAAGAATCAAAAACAATATGGGATGCAAAGAGGAATGGTTCACTCGAAGATTTATACTGCCGTTATAACAAAAACAAACTACACCAAGAGATGCTGTTCAATCAGAGAAACAATAATAAAAAGGGTCAACATTCAGATAATCAAAACAAGACGCATGCGCAAGTCAACATAGTTTCAGAAGTAAACCGAATGATCGTACAAATAGCAACAACTATGGCCCAACAGCGAATCACACTTTGTATATAATAATTCATTGAATACAAAATTGAAATAAGAAGGGTATTCGTGTTATAGAAATATTTGAAATAATATAAGAGTACAATGCCCTTAAAACTATACAATAAGATACAATTGCTAAAATGAATATAACACGTATAAAATATTTATATGATATGTACAGAGTCAGGATAATTTTCTATTTATTGAGTAATTGTGGTAAATGTTGAAGTATTGCGATTGATCCCAGGCCTCCCAATGGTGCTAATATTGCAATGAGTAATGGATTGTTACCAATTGGGGCAAAAGCACCTCTTTTAAGGTGTTTAAGATCTTCTATAATATCATCTATATACTTTAATTTCTGCTCAATAAGCTTTGTTTTTCTATCATTAGCTGCATCAAAATCGGATGGAATTTGAGTATTCATTAGTTCCAAACGTTCTTCATGTAAATGAGTAATCGTCTGTTTACGCGCAACATTTGCGTCATAAAATAGTACAAATGCATAATATAATGTAATAAAGATTGTTAAGCTGACTACCAATATTAAAGGAATTGTCCAGGTCCAATTATCGAAAAATTTATTTCGAGAAATTAGGAGCAAAGCAAATATAACAAATGGATAAATTATCATTTTTCCAATAACTTCTGTTCTTTTCGCAATAATATTAATCCTTAACCATTGCACCAATATATTTCCAGAAACACATTTATCATATTCTGACAAGCAATCAGCATATTCCTTTTGGCACGCTTCATCGATATTTTCGCACCCTATTTTACTAATGGCTTCTTTTACAGAACAGCTTATATTTAAAATATTTGACATAAACCTTTGATTTTTTAAGTCAATTATTTCAGAAAAATATTTTCTACAATAACGTATTGTATTAATCACAAACCAAGACAGGAATAGCATAGACAACAAACTAAAAATAAGAATACATAGATCTGTATATTTACTGAGATTACCACGAAAAGGAACAGGTGGGCGTCCAAAAATTCCTAGATAAGCTTGGCTTGCCCCAAAATAAACAAGTACAAATATTCCAGTAATATAGATACATTTCTTGATTGCTTTTGTATCTGCACCATATTTCTTCCAAGAGCCATATATATTACTTAAAGTTTGATTTGTTGTATTGGAGGTATTAGGCTTTTCCTTTACATTTAAAAATATTAGATTTACTTCTTTACAGTTACGAATCAAACTTTGAATGGATAATAACAAGAAATATATAGCAAGAAATCCGCTAAAAAGGCGAATTATTTCAGACGGCCAAATACTGATACTATCAATAAAAGTTAACGGCTCACCATCTCCGTTCAATGAAGATTTAAGCACAATGTACGTTAACGCTACAAATGACACTATGCAAGGAACACCAAAGCATTTCCAGATAAACCTCTTCTTTGATTTTATCTTTTTTAATCTATTCTTAGCCATTCGGAATTTTTTATACGCTCTACTTTTCACTTCTTTGCCTTCTGCTTGCAGAAGATCTTTCTTTGTTTTCATATATTTTTGGTCTATTTTAGTATATTTAGCATCTTTTAAGTTACAATAAATCAGCCATGCAAATAATAACAAAGGAAGGAAAAGCAAAAAAAAGATATGTGTAATCAAAGATTTACGAGACACATTTTTCCAAGAATCTGAGCGGTCAGGATGAAGAATATTCGCATACATTTTTGGTGTATAATTGTAAAAAACCTTTTCTAATACGAGACGATTAAGCATTCTTATTTTCATTTGCTTGTCGTCACTTAGTGTATCATAATTCTTTTCACGATCCGCTTTTGTTTCTTTGGCCAAGATTTGTACATTATAAGTCAGGTTTATATTTAGTTCTTCAATAATAAAAGCTCTGATATTAGCGAGCACGCGCTTAATCACATTATCTTTTTGACCTTCTTTGTGTAATGCACTATATAACTCAGGTTTTATTAATAATTCATTAAGCCAATCTGTATTATGGGCAGTTATATTTATGGATGATTTTATGGTGTGTATATGTTTTTCGATTTCTTCACAAAGTTTTTTTTCAGAGAAATCTACAAACTCATCACGATAGAATTCAGGAGAACTGGAAATTGGAGTTAAATCATATGGCCCTCTGCGGCCAATTTCAAAGATACGAGGTTTAATCCTTTTGAAATCAATATCATCATCTTTGATACCCATTGCCTGTAGCGTAGCAACAAACAAGGAACTTTGGTATACTGATCGGAAGGGAGGAATATCTCTTTGTAGATGTGGATGTAACTCAAGACCATAACTAGACGCAATAATGAGATTTTGAGTCCAAGGCAGCTCGGTGTTATAGTAGAGTAACGCATTTATGTCATTGGTAAAGAATATGGCATTTGGGAAACTAGCTCGCAATGCCCTCAATATAAGCAATTTATCATATATGTCACTGCCCAGAACACCAATAGCACGTATTTCTTCACCATGTCTTCCGTTGGAGTCAAATGGCAATTGTTTTATTCTGTCTACCAATCGTCGTATATAATCAAATTGTGCCTGCCCCAAAGGTTGTTTGAACTCTGGCGTAAAATAATTGGAAGAATTATCTTTCTTATTTGAAGTTTTGGTATATTTCGAAACAGATAAATTGGAACCATTGTCTACACTTGGTATCATTCCATCAAGGCCTCTCATGTAAGTTACCTTATGTATCCGTTTGGTCCAAGGGGTATCACTAGGTTCTTCTCGATCCCTCTCTATGGATATGGCAAAGGATAACGGCAAAGCCCTTCCATAAAAGGTATCCCACTCGCTGACAAGAACTATATGGTCTGTGCCTCTGCTTCCTAACTCGACGCCACGCCGCTTCAATTCTTTTACTAATTGATCGGTTAGTTGCAGGTCTGTATGAATCGACCTTTTCAGAGAAACGTTTAAACTATCAGAAACAAAATTTAGATGAAAATTTCCATTACTTGAGTCATCACCCTCCAATTTACTTAAAACTTGTTGTACACTTTCCAACTTCTTATTACCTCTTTTTAATACTACTTTATAATCTAATAAAAGAGTGTCAACAGACGCCCAGGGAGAATACATATCAAAGTTTGTTTTCTTTTCAATTAGTGATACCAAATTGTTAATCGTTTCTTGAAAGAGCTTTATTTCTTCTCTTAGCTTTTCTGTATACTCTTCAGCCGTTTTAACTTTTTCATTTAATTTGACCAGTTTACCCTCAATCGATACTTGTTTTTTTGTTATGTCTTTGCGGAAAATGGAGGTAGCACGTAACTTTTTTGAAACTTCAGCATTAGATTTTGTTAAGTTTTTCTCGGCATCACTTAATCTTTGATTAGCATTTTTTTTATTTAATTTAGCAATAAGGTTCTTTACATTATGCAGATTTTCCTCGGCTTTTCCCTTTTCTTTCTTAGCAACTACTACTTTATTTTTAGCTTTATTAAGAATACCATAAAGCAAGCCTTTATTCCTTTGTGCTGCTTGCTTCATCCTAATTAATTGTTCTTTCCGGTCAACTAATTCATACCATGCATCATCCAAAGTATCCTCTGCATCATCAACTTCTTCTTTAGCTTTATCAATTTTCAATTCTATCATTTTTTGTTCTTCAGGTTTTTCTTTCTTACTCTTCTTTTTCTCATCTTGCTTCATTCTATACAATTGTTCATCTAGGCCATCTAATTCGCTCCATGCATCATCCAATATATCCTGTGCATCATTAATTACTTGTTCAGTTTTTTTAATTTCCAATTCTAGCCCTTTTTGTTCTTCAGGTCTTTCTTTCTTATTCTTCTTTTTCTCTTCTTGCTTCATTCTATATAATTGTTCATCTAGATCATCTAATTCGCTCCATGCATCATCCAATGTATCCTGAGCACCTTTAATTACTTGTTCAGTTTTTTTAATTTCCAATTCTAACCTTTTTTGTTCATCGAATTTTTCTTTATTATTCTTAGTTTCTTGCTCCATTCTATATAATTGTTCATCTAAAGTAGTCTTTGCCTCTTTAACTACTTGTTCAGCTTCTGTAATTTTAATTTCTACCCTTTTTTGCACTTCGGGCTTTTCATCTCCCTTCTTATCCTTTGCTTCTTGCGTCATTCTATATAATTGTTTATCTAGATCATCTAAAGTACCCTCTGCATCTTTAACTTCTTGTTCAGCCCTAGCAATTTTCAATTCCATCACTTTTTGTTCATCGGGTTTTTCTATTTTATTCTTCTTTTTATATTCTTGCTCCATTCTATATAATTGTTCATCTAGATCATCTAAATCATACCATGCATCATCTAAAGTATCCTCTGCATCATCAACTACTTGTTCAGCTTCAACAATTTTTAACTCCATCCTTTTTTGTTCATTTTCTAATTGTCTAGATTCTTCATTCAATTCCAGTCCCACTTCGTATAAATCAGCCTTATGTCTTGATAACCTTTTTTCAGCAGCTTCTAATTTGCTATTAGCATCATTAATTCCACTTACTGCTTCAGCACGGCGACCTACATCAGATTTTTGTTTATTTTCTGTGTTATCGGGGCTATCAGATGTTTTCGGCTTTGCATTATCTGATTGAAGATTAAAGCTTTTTAAATTTTCTTCGGCTTTTCCCTTTTCCTTCTTAGCAACTTCTACTTTGTTTTTAGCTTCATCAAGCTTATCTTCAACAGATTTCCGTACATTCTCTAAGCGTGATACTTCGTCTATTACTTCTAATTTTTTTTGTTTTAATATTGCCAAATCACCCATAGCAGCATCAAATCTTCTTACAATCTCTTTTTTCCCATTTTCCATTTTTTTAATTAATTGGGGTACTTCTTTATATTGCACTAACATTCCACTATCGTTTAAGATTGTTTTTTCAAGGATAACAGAATTGGATGGGCCGAGAACTTTCCTATCAATCTCAATTGACAAATCAAAAGAACTTATATACTCAAACAAATCATTTAGTTCTTCAAGTCTTCGGTCTCCCGAGAAAAACTCATCTGCCATCCAAAGTACAAGTATCTTGTCATAATTTTTTTTATCATTCTGATAAAGTCCAGCTGCTTTAACATCTAAGCGATCAAAAACAAACCACTCATAAGGTATCAGATGATTACTGTTAATATTACTACCTTCGTTAAATTCATCTATAAAATTAATAAAATCCTGCTCTGCTTTTTTCAGTTCCCTCATAGCATCTTCGTTATCTGACTCAGCTTCAGCAATCTTAGTTTTAACCATTTCTTGTTTAATTTCTAATTGATCAATTTTATAACTATTTTCCTCTAATTTTGTATGAAAATTGCTCAACTTCTGCTTGCCATCATCCAATGATTTCTTAGCATCTGCAACCTCTTTTATATTCTTAACGTGTTCATCTTCTAAGATCTTTAATTTATCTTTACTTTTTTTAAATTTCCGCAATGCACTTGTTTTACTCTCCTCTACATCCTTTTTTCTCTTCCAATTTCTAAATTCATCGAATTTAAATACTCCAATATGTGAAGCATTCTCAGACCTATAACCAGCAACATGAAGAGCGGATAGTAAAGCATATCTACTATTTAATCTTCTTTCAATTTTTTGAGCATAATTGCCTGCTGTGGTTAAAACCGGCATGATTAGCATACGTTCTATTTGCTTACCAGTCTTTGGTTGGAAGGAAATAGAACTGTCTTTATTGTCATCCTTTAAGTTTTGCAAATGACGTTCAACAGCCTGAAAGGGATCTTGCCACATACGTGCCAACACTCTTTCTTCTCCTAACTGTAACTTCGCAATTTTGTCGCCTGATTGTGGCCGCATAGAATCTAAAGGTACATAAAACTTAAAAACTCCACCGGCTATGACAGCAGCAATTAACAACATAGCTGGAAAAGGAAACGATGATTTATTCTCTTGTTTATTATCCATAACAGAGATTATTGATAAAAGTACTGCTCACAGTTTTTATAAAAAAACCTACATTATTAGTAAATTAAAATAATTAGTTTTTTTACTAAAGAGCTCAAAACTAATTCATCTTGCATCCGCAGCACGATAAAGCACAATATGAGAAAAATGGCGGAACAGGCTAAGTCACATTCTTAACCATACTTATCATGTGAACAGAACATGTCCAACATCATCTGGGTCCTCAAATTCAACTGGTTTTTCAGTTACAGGAAATTTAATTATGTTCTGCAGTGATGAGTTATAAAGTTGATACTTCACTTTGTTATTTTTATTGGATGAAAAGACAAGAAAAGGGGAGTTCTTATCCACATCAAAAGACATCTTACCTTTCTTAATCTTAACACATATCGTATCAAGCCAGGAAGAGAGGTTTAGATATAGAGATTTTTTGCCTATCTGATATTTATCAAGAAAATGCGTATGACCCATAATCACATAGTCTGGTTTAAAGCTGAGATCGCGAAGATTAAGCCCCTTTCGCTGCACAAACACTTTGGCACTCTTACGATAAGTCTTATAGCTCTCTCTCAGCTTTTTCTTGAATGTATTGTCTGTAATCATAAATCTTAGAAACTCGTTATGTGCTAATAAGGAGGTGATCCAATCAGGATCTGGATGTTCTTTGTATAAATCAACAACCTTATTTTTAAAATTATCAGTGAAATCACCTTCCAGATAACCTTTCTCAACTAAATGATCTATAAAGTCCATAATGTTTTCGCGCGGCCTAATATTGTCAAGTATTGAAAACATATCTTTGCCCGGCCATCCGTCTGGAGCCTTCCATTGTTTCGAGGTCGCATATTGATTCTGGAGTGTAGCTGCTTCTAAAGGCCGTAATACTCTCCGTACAATCTTATCACCAAAACAATCCTCTAATCCCCCATGATTATTAGTAGGATCAAACCGGTTTCCATGTTCTGCATATATTTTATATCTCTTTGATGCATACCAGTCGTCAACAACAAAGTGTCCCCACGCAATATCATTGTCCGTTTTCTTTGTTTTCTCCAAAAGCTTATCAGCAAGAACCTTGACTACATTCGCTCTACGCAAAGCATGATCATGGTTTCCGGTTATATAAAACAGCTTGTTACCTCTCCTTAACCAGCTTCTAAGGGCGTTAACAAATTTATCATGTACGGTAACAGATATTTTTATAGCCTTTACAGGATTTTCCTCCTTCTGTTCAATTACATCAAAAACATCACCTAACAAAATCAATTCGCTGCCCTTCCCATAAACCTGTGAAAGTTCATTTATGATCTTCACAAACGTTGCTTCTTTTTCCGGAGTAAAATCATCAGCAAGTCTACCGTCACCAAGATGCATATCAGACATAAATATCTTTACTTTTTCTTTTGCCATAATTCTGTCCTTTTCGTTTTGTACCTGTATGTTCATATTGCGAAGGTAATGTTAAGGTTTTAATTGATCAGTCATTTGAATATTTATAACAATTTACTAGCTTAATATCTCTCTATTTAATTCAAATTACTCATGTTGAAACCTGGCTTCTGCAAACTTCTGAAGTGCCTTGGGCGCAAACGCAGCCAGTAAGAATCCAAATGTTATAAAAAGCCCATTCTGATTCATTCCTTCCGATTTATTAAAGATAGTAATTACACCAAATCCAATACTCGCGAAAAGTGCAATCATACTCATTAATCGCATGGAAGATGGGACTCCATTGTCATCGTCCAAGTAGCCGGGCTTTTGTGCTGGTTGTTTATTATTTACAGACATTTCAAATTCTCCTTAATAAATATTATCTACAATCTCCATTATTAACATATGCCATAAACCTGTACACGTTGTTGTATAAATCACTTAAAACAGATTAGGATTCGTTTTTTTGACGTAAGCCAGCATCTTTTTAGTTATTTGATAGCCCAGCTCGCGATAAGCTTCAAACTGTGATTCATCAAAGAATTGGTCTGACGTTGGTTGATCAGGGAACAAAGGATTTGAGTTTTTGTAACCATAAATGTCAGTAGACAAACCTTTAGTTAATGTTGTTTTTAGATATATAAGGTGCCCATTGGTCTCGTCATGATATTGAATACGAGCAATAGCAAAGCCCTGTTTTGCCAGATTGTATTTCCTTGCCAGTAGCCCTTTCTCTGATTCGGGCAATACATGCTCCAGATTATTTGCAGGATCATCAAACTCGATCTTGGCCCCAAAATCAACACGTACACGCTCAATCGCATTTGCAAGGTCACCGAAATGAAATTCAGGATCAGCCCCTGCATCGGAAACTATAATGACAGATAACTTACGCCTGATTAACTCATAAAGAGCAAGATTTTCGAAATGACCTCCATCAGTCAACTCAATAGACCTACGTGTCTCGCTCATACCAAAACCAAGCACTCCTTTCAATCCGGGAATAAAGAAATTAGGTGGAAATGGCAGATAACCTTTTTTCGCAGGATTGAGTGCCCAATACCCTGTTCTAATATTCAGTAGGGACATCAATGTAGATACTAATTTATTACGCGTCACACCCTGTCCACCCACTCCGGCATTGGGATTTACAGCAGCTGCAGAAATAGCCATCGCAGTTGCTAGTGTCATCCCACGGGTACCATTCTTCATATATTTAGCGGTTTTACGCCATCCTGTAGCATCACTGCCACAAAAAAGAGGAGACATAGTGAAACTGTCACCGCCACGACCTCGAAATCTGGATGTTGGAGAGTCCACAAGTACTATATTAGTATTGATCAAATGATAAGGTCTGGAGGGATCTTTGCACATCTCTTCCAGCAGAGTTTTATCCGCTTCATTTGCAGGATTCCACTGATTATTCACTACACTTTTCGTATCAGGAAGAAAAGCTTCCATCAGACGATCTCTGTACATACGATATAATCCAACATAGTTCAGATTCACGACAACGCCGAAAACAATAGCTATCAAAACAAGGCATGAAACGGTCCAAAAACTCCCATAATTGCTTACAAGAGTATATGCTATTAAAAGAAGACCATAAATAAGAAGTGACACGCCAATAATAACCAACACATTTTGTAGAAGTCCACTTTGTGTTTTCTTAGGATCCTGATCTCTTTTTGATCTAAGGAAACCCATGATTGCACCTATGATCGTAGATCCAGCAGCTCCAATTGTCTGAGGAACAGTATCAAGAAATTCACTTGCGTATTGCAGTGATCCCAGAACAAGAAGGGCTAATACAATCTTCCAGCACCAACCAATTACTCGTTGATTAAAAATGAACCACCCGTATAGCAAGGATTTATCAATAATACCAAGAATTTTAGTAAATACTGAGAATATGAGATAAAATAATATAATTAGAATACTTAAACCAAATGCAATTCGAATTGAGTAATTAATCTGACCTATACAGGGAATTATGCAATCTGTAGTAGTCCCCTCTGGCAAGTTGCCAATTATATGCAGTCTAAGAAGAACATACATACCAATCGTTAGCATTGTTAGATATACAAACAAAGAGATAAACATGCTACGCATTACAACGCCAATCATGGAAACCATGTCTAATCCCTTACCTGGAAGGAGATAATTACAATGTTGTCTTATATAATTCAATATTGCATTCTCACTGCTATCCATTCTGTCACCAACACATGCCTTACCAAGTGGAAATTCTGTTTTAACTGTGCCAGACCTGCTTGTCTTAGAAAGGAACCAAGTCAGGGCAGACCCTATGTACCCTCCACCGGAAACAGTAGACAGATAATCTATCTTTTTAAGTTTATCTTCTGCCAGAAGGCCCTGTATGACACCAAGCCCGAATGCAGCAGAACGGATACCACCACCAGATATCGCTAACCCACAAAGGTCTTTATCTTTTCCAATATGCAGTTCTTCTTTTTCAATAACTTTATTTGCATCTTTAGTATAAATTACATCTTTGTCTCTGTTGCTATCGCTTGCTCCTGCCATCATCTCCCTCCTCTTTAAGAATACAAACAGAATAGATTACGATTTTATTGTTGAAACCGATAATTCTAAGAGAATTAATATGAATACTTTTATTAACATGTTTAATGTGAAATCTATAATATTATGATTTTGCACCTCCACTATGTTCTTTTGCTTTCTTACTAATCACTTCTTTTGTCAGATTTCCTCCAATGTCTTTAACTAATTTCTCTAATTTTGCTTGAGTAGTTTTATCAACTTTATCAGGATCCCAATCATGGACCGGATCATCATCAGTACCATTTACCCAATTCTCAATTTTTGTTTCACGTTCAGTAAATGGTGGAAACTTTGCATCTGTTAGACCAATTATATCTACAATATATCCACTGAAAGCCAGGAGACTATTCGGTGAACTACTGGTGATAGAACCAAGATTTAAATCCTTTAATTTATATGAAATAACGTTATTGTTACCTCTCATTATCTCATCAATTTTACTATCATATAAAAAGGTTGATGGAAGCAGCAATTTATCAGTTCTTGCAGGTTCTTTTGTCTCGATGATATCGATTGGCCTGACTGCATATATTCCAGGTACCGGGTATGTTGCATGAGATCCCTTTGCTATTGCAACTATTGGATGAAACTCTTTATTCTTGCTTATCTCTATTTTATGAGCATCATCCCACTTGACCTTAACTCGCCTTGTTCTCCATTGCTGTTCTTCTCCATTGTCTTCTCTTTTTAACGTTATAAGCTGACCTGGCAAATGTGCACCATAAATTACAGATTGAGGCTCAGGACCTACATCTGGATTACTTTTATCCCATTCAAAAACGATACTAATGCTTTCGCGGTCAAAGATATGAGAAGCTTTTTTCAAATCTCCTATTATCTCTGTCTTTGAATCATATATATAAAGAAAGTGATAATTAATTATGACTTCTTTCTTTTGCAGGTTTGGGTTAGGAAGAAAGGAGTAATAAACTGTTACATAATCTTTGTTGTCTTTTCTTTTCTCTAAAAATTCTCTTTTATTCTTTCCATTAAATAAAGCAAAAGGATTGATGCCAATAGTATCCAGTTCGCCAATGTTATCTCCATTGTATGGAAGAACTTTATCAAGGTCCTTATAAAGAATTTTGCTAATATTCTCCCTGACAACGCCTGTCAAACGTGTTCTTCGTACCACTTTTTTCTTACTACCATATGCTATGTGACGAAACTTTAATGATAGTTTAAGATCGTTTAAACTTTCATCTGTATCTTCCTTATTCAATAAATAATCGATAGAAGCGGGGAAATAGTGTTCTTCACTATCCACAAAAAGAAAAGGTGCATATTTTTCTGCTAACTCATCAATCCTGCTTTTAGATAATCCATTCGGATCCGACTTGACAACAAAGACATCCTGTTCCCAGACAGGATTTCTAAATATCCTGTTTATCAGTTTCTTGATCGGGTTAGTTATTATTCTCCACGGTGCGCCAAATCTATACTCAGCATCATTAATAAAAATCATAAAGGTATATTTTCCTGTTTCTGTAATTTTGGCATTTATAACACTATAATCAGGCTCATCAACTTTAACATTTTTAAATCTAACCACTTTTTTGCCATTCTTTAAAAGCCGATAATAGTAAGATTTAGCATCAGGAACCATCTCTCCTATCCTGACAGTCAGATCTGTTCCATCATTCTTAACAATCTCAAAATATCTTGGGTATTTGTTAATCCCTTTTGTTTCCTTGTCTTCTAATACTCTTTTAGTCTCCATGTTATTTGTCTCCTCATTAATTAAATCGCCTGAGTGGCAAACACACGCAAATGAACAAGAAAATAAAATTACAAACATAATCAGGATAAAAGATCGATTCCCCATTTACCTACTCCTTTCGCACATTGTCATAAAATTCATATTATCGCTATTATTTTAAACGTATTACTACTGTAAATTATCAATGCAATCCCAAATAAATTTTGCGATTCCCGGGGTATAAATATCGTTATGAGCTTTGCCGCCTTTGTAATAGGGATGATAAAAGATCAGTTTTGAAGCATCTACAATTGAGATCTTTGACGAGTTGCCAAAGCTATCCATCCACTTTGCTTCATCCACCATTCCAGCATAAATAATATTATAATTATTATCTGCTCCATTTGTTTTAATAGAAAAATTGTCGAAAATATTTCTAAACCTCTTTGTGTATTTATAGCCAGGTTCCCCACCTATGTATCTGGTACCATAAATAAAAGACATTGGATTCGCTTTATCATGTTCACTCCAGGTAAAAACGAACTTCCCAGCATACTCTTGAAATTTTTCATACGGATAACCTTCCCAACTCCAAAAATCTAATTTCTTGTTTATAAACCTTCTAGCACTAAAAGCGCCTTCCAAACCTATTAACAGATCAACGTCACTTATACTTATTTCATCAGTAGATTTAGTACGTACTAATGGCGAGCTGAATAATGCCCTTGTAAGAACCCTTGAGCCAAGGCTATGTCCAACGAGAATTAATGGAATATTTTTATCTTTTTTAAGAGGAATCAAAATGTCACGTAATATTCTGTTCCCCCATATAAGCCCAACCTCGTCCGCATCATCCGCTTTTGGAAAAAAACTTGCAAGCACCCCTATGGATTTGAAAACTTTCCATGACCACAATGAGGGCCATGAAATCCCAACAAACAGAGGCCTGAAAGGTTTTTCCCCGTTATAATTCTCTATCATTAGGCCTAAAAGGCTGTTGTAATTTCTAAGAGATTCCTGTTGATCGGTATTCCAACCCATACAATATAGAAAAATGTGAGTATACTGCTTTTTTTCTATTAACAAAAACTGAGGAAAAAGATTCTTTAGGACAGCAATATTGAACCATTTAATGTCCTCTTTTTGAGAATCTGACAAATCACTTTTTTTACTAATATTTCTTTAAGACCCTTAAGTTCTGTTAGCACGTCAAGAGAGAGCTTAATACCTTTGTCAGCAACTTCGTCATTATAAAACGCTAAGTTATTCTTAATATTGTTAAACGCCCTAACAATATCCTCTTTCACAATCTCAGAAATTTGATTCATTTTTGCCGTATTAATGCTATCTAACTGATTGACATTCAGCTTAGACGTCAATAATTTAATCGGTAAATTGTTTGCACCTCTTCTTATTTCATGCAATAAGGCATCCCAGTTAAAAATATTATCCATAGTTATTAAGGGTTCAGTGATAACTTTAATGCGTTTATCCAAATCATCAAGTGCCTTGCTGCTATATGTATATAAATTTAGTTGGTTGAAATTCTTCTCATATGCATTATGTATGAAATCTTCCTCAATGTATGGTATCCCAGAATACGGTTTTTCGCTCTTAACCGATTTAAGGCGATACTCCACTATATGCGAAACAAAGGTAATTTTTCTATCACCCATAATGCCCTTTACTCTTGCTAAATTTTTTTCTGGAGTTGTAGCCTCACTCAGAAGATTATTAATATTGTGCATATTACTAGGGTCAATCTTTTTTCTGTCTCCCTTCTCGATACCTACGAGAAATCCAGGATACTTGAGCCCAAGAGCATGATCCGCCTCAGCAACCCTATGAAACTTTGCATACTTTCTACCTTCTGTGTCGTATTTATCCTCCAAATATCCAAGCTTTCGTGGACCGCTACAACCAGTTAATAACGTTATTGAAATAAGCGAGAACAGCAGTAGAATACGAAACACAACACTTTTCCTTTTCATTTTATTAGATCCAAACAGATATAAATGATTATGCATGAGACGATAGGCATAACAATTCCAGATACTATAACCACTAATCAAGATGTGACACTGTGCCCCGCATTAACCGGCTCATTCTTTGTTTTGATTTTTTCGATATCTTTGTACTGTCCCAAAAGGGGATCTCTCCATTTGCCCATTTGTTTATATCTACCTCCACTAATTGCTTTCTTCATCTAATAAGCGATCACTTTATGCGTTATTGTGATTGAAGAGAGTTAAAATCAGTCTATTTTATTACTCGGTATTTCAAGGAAAGCGGTCACTCTATCACCTTTCTCTTTATTAATTAAAAGAGGATTGTCACCATCCTTTTCATCTGATAACGCATTGTCAGATACTATGAAAAGGGTACCATCACCTTTAACAGTTGCACCTTCAAAATTAGTGCTATATATTTTATCAAGTTTTAAAACATAATCCGTAAAAGAAGGAGAGACCGGTTCCGCTATACTCTTTTGTATATTGCATTTAACAATCTCATACCTCTTACCCTTTTGCGAGATAATAGCGTATAATCCATCTTTAAATTCAAACAAATCAGTTAACCGCTCATTGCCTCCATCATCCAGCATGAATTTTACGGGCACTTTATACTTCTCAAGTTCAGTTCCGTTTGATTTCAATTTCGTGATGTATATCTTGGCATAATATTTTTTATCAATATCTTTATCTCTTTCATCCAGAAGGTAAAACCATAAACCTTTATAGTCGACACCTTCTTCCTTAATTCCGTAAAATGTTTCAGACACAACAAGACCCTCAATACTATCATTATCTTTGGTGTCGGAAGGATTTTTAGTGTTACTAATATCTACACCTAAACCTTTGAGAGAGATAGTGCCTTCTTTCACTACTGCATTTGATCCGATGTCAAACGGGTAGATATTAAGGTTTTTCTCATCACAAAGATACATCGTTTCTTTTTCAGATTCTTTGTTTTTATGAATAGCCATTGCCTCGATTTCAATAGCCTCCGGTTTATCATACCTTAACAAGGATGGTTCTCCGGTATCAGCAGTTTTAAACTGAAGTATATTAGGATATTTTTCACACGCCATATAAATGTAACCTTTAGAATCAACTCCGATAGCTGAGATTTCGATCTTGTGTTTAGGAGAATAACCTCTTTCAGATGAATTATTCTTCATCCATGCATGAGGTTTTATTTTAGTTATATCCCAGAGTGCGTTTGATTTTGTATCAGTAGTAGTAACAGGATCTGCTAATGGTTGTGGAACTAAATTTATCCCAACGGGTTTTTTGACCCTTCTATCCTTCTTTGAGTACGCATATATTGTAATAGTTAATTTTTTGTCTATTTCTTGAGGTGCATTATATTCTCCATTGATATTTATGTAACCAATCTTACTACTACCACTTGGTTTACCCTTTTCCGCAAAATCATGTCCATCAATACTCCATACAACTTCATTGTCTTCGCCACCATCCTTATTTTTTACTTTTGCATCAATAGAGAATGTATCTCCTGGGCCAAGAGCACTATTAGGTTTCTTAGTAACAACAAGATCACTGACATCGCTGTATAGCTCTACAACTACAAATACTGTCGAAAATGAGTCAACAGCACTGACCGCTTCAATAACCACCTTGTTTTTGTCTTTCCACACAATATTATCAGGCGCTTTATATTGACCCTGAGAGTCTACCACACCGCTAGTAGCAGCATTTCCGGAATGGTTGCCCGATTCCAAATCCCCAGTAGCAAAATGAGAACCACGTATTCGCCAGAGAATACCCATATTACTAACACCATCAACAACTATATTCTCCTTACCATTATCATTATTTAAATCTATTGTTTCCGTTATCTTCACCTCTTTTGAGGAATCTTTAACCGTTATCTTGATAAGGGGTTTTGGAACTACCATGAGATTACCTGCTTCTCCCCCCACATAGGCATTCATCCATGCGTTTCTATCTGTCCCCAGAAGTGCCCTTGTGTTTTTATCCAGTTGATCCCTTAATCTTGAGATTATCAACGCCGCCTTTGTATCACTGGCATCCTTGAGCTGAGCCTGAAACTGTCCGAATTGTTCAGGACTGATATCTTTTGTATGCTTAAGATCAGCAAAGGCAGGTATCATCTGTACAACTTCCTGCACATCAGGGAACTGTGATTTTGCCATCTCCTCTCCATAAGCGGCACTGACCTGATTGCGTACAACCTGCCCCAGGCTATCCTGTCTAGAATATTCGGTGGTAATATTAAATACTATATAAGTCTGGGCAGTGAAAGGGGTGTCCTTTTCAATGCTATACTCCGATGCCTTTTTATTCCAATATAATTTCCCATCTTCTCGTTTGAGGTATACATAGGAAAACAAATCTTTGCTTGCAAGTTCTCTTTGATCTTCTGAAACATCTGACTTAAGAAACTTTAATCTAGATTTGCGCGTGGGATTTTCCCTTTTCATGACAACAAAATCACCTGTTTCATTGACAAGGAAGTCAGTTTCAGGATACTTCTTATCATGTTCCTGAGGGACTATGAAACCAATCTCCAACTCTCTATCATCTTGATTCAGTCTTACGACGGAACCAAAGAGCCCGGTTACAATCGGACTGACCGCCGCATATTCAGGGTTAAAGGCGGAGACCGCTCCACTTGCCGCCTGAAAACCGGCTATAATACTTTCATTACCCATCTTATCAATTTCAGAAATATGAAAGGAGAGCTTCATAAATTCACCATCCCATTGTTCAGGGCCATAGAAGATGATATCCTTTTCATTGATTGTAAACCCGGGATAGAAATCCGATTCAAAGAAGATTGGGTATTTACCGTCTTCTTTGCTGGCCCCTGTCACGACAGATCCGCAAACCAGAAGTTCGGCATCACCCAAACATTCTAAATATGCAACATGAAGGGTTTTTAAAAGAATTGTAATAAAATCATGCTTCTTGATATGATGATTTGAGTTTAGTTGAAGTAGTTCAAGTGTGCTTTTTTTCAAATCTTGATATGTTGAAGATAGTGCTATTAAGGGTTCCGCTAATAATTTAAGTTCATTTTCAATTTCTCTTATTTTATTTATCTCATTATTTAGTAATTCTATAGCAAAAGGCCTAATCAGCCCTTTTAGATTTTTTGCAGAATATGCTTCAATCTTTCTTAAGATCTGAGTTGATGTCATTGATTCATTAATTTTACTATCATCGAATTTTCTGAGAAATTTTACTACTATTTTATGTATATTGTTGTTGCTTATTGTCTTCTTGAGTTGATCTTCTATATTCTTGATCTTTAATTTTACCTCTTTATTTCGTTTCTTTATATTTTTTGCCTCCGAAATGTTATTCAAATATTTTTCGAGTTCATCCAAATATTTAAAATCATATGCTATAGAAAGTATTTCATTAAGCTTAGCATTACGTTCATCTCGTTTTATTGATGCATTACCTGAATTTATCACATATTCAGGAAGTTCAAGCGTATTTCTTAACTCCATCTTATATTTCTCAATTTCTCTTATTTTCTCTATAGTATCATTACTGGGTGTATTCGGTATAAAGTACGTACGATACTTATATTGAACCTGCTTAAAACGTTGTTCTAGAAGAGGAAGCTCTTTTCTGAGAATATCTGCAGTAATCGATTCATCTAATGGAATAAAGTTATCTATTTTTATACTATGCCCCTTCAAGATAGAAATAATTTCATTCATTTTATCATGTGCCTGATTCTTATGATGAATCCGCGCTATTTCATCAGAAACTGTAATGTATCTTCCACAAAGCTCACTTTTCTCATCACGTGGTGCATTATAATCACGTATAGATTTATAATAATTCACATCTCCGGTATTCCTTGACGCCTTGCAGCCATAGGCGGTAAGCACTAACATCAGCAAACTGACCAGTAATATTAACCGTTTCATTCTCTCCCCCTTTTGAAATTTATAAACGTAATAGTTAATTACGACTTCTTTATCTTTTTGATTTGAGCTAAGAAAAAAGGAAAAACAAACTGTTAGATGATTTTTGTTCTTATGTGTGCGACAATAATCTAAGGCTAGCTTAAGGCTATTCAATTCTTCCCGTCAATTTATGCACACCAACACAAGAGATCATTACGCTTCTTACTCCGACAGCATCCTCCCCCCTATACAAGAATCAGTTCATCCAACTCTGCACTTCCGTTCAACTCCATCACGCTCTTACTTCCATAAACTAATTCATACTTATCTCCCCCAAAAGCCTTTGGTGTATACTCATTAGAAACCAGCCCTTTAGGTTTATCGTCTACATCATTCAGGAGCCCAAGCCTTTGGTACATCTCAGCTATCAACTCACTGCAGAACAAGCTAGACAGGTTTTCCTCATTATCACCAAAGACGTCATCACATGAAGAACGAAGCAACTCAAGCTTACTCTCCTCATAAGGCCTCCCAGCCATATCACTTCTGAATTTCTTGACTATATCCGTGAAACCTTTATCTCTATCCACTCTCAGTAGCCTACGAAAACGGACTCTATTATCCGGGTAGTTTCTGATCCTCTCTGATAATGGTACAAGCTGTACTCCCTGTGACTCTTTCCTGCTCTCTACGTCTTTTAACTTACTGAGTGTTGTACTTTCAAAGAGCAGCAGCATGTCCCAATCTACTGACTTTACCACCATTCCTACATGACTCCATTTTGTCTTGTCTTTCCACTTGATCATGCTGCTTATTACACCACTACCATTAAAGACAACAACGTCTCCGGTATCTAATTGTCCCCTTACTGCTTTGTACTTCTCCATGCTTCTGGCAGTGTTTTTATCCGTGCCTTTTTCCATCTAAGACCCCTTTCTTAATAATGTTTTATTGCCTTAGCTCCATCAGCAACCAACCGAACAGAGGCAACGTCAGGATGATCGGAATGCCGTGCAGTTCCTTTCTCATATTCTCAGAAATAACTAAATATCTATTAATCTATTACGATTCAATCATGAGCTAGGAATAGGAAAAAACAGAGCTTTACAATACCGTAATTCAATTTGCTGATAACTTTTCCAAAGTGATTTAACAGATTAAGTTAATGTGTTTAGAATTGCAAAAACCTAAAACATAGAACGACCTATCGATTACATGTTTGGAAAAGATTTGTAAACCTTGTTAGTAAGAAATGATTCATTGAAAATAGGATATTTACCTTAAACAAAGTATTATTTGTACCTACTTAACGACTTGTGATAAGACTAAGATATATAGGAAAATGTTTAGTTATTGAACGATATAAAATTAAACAGGTTATTATGTATATATTTCTAGCAACCAGAAGAAGCGCAATTTGCTTTCTTTCCGCAATGCTTACAAAATATGACAAGAACTGTTGATTTACTCAACACAAATGCCATGCCGCTAACTTTTTATATTTGCCAATCTTGTAAGTGCTGATAAAACTAACAGTTACGCAGATGGTGTACATTTTCTGATTTATGTTTATTATTAATCCATAACAAAAAACGTTATGGATCTCTAACAAATACGAAAAATGACAAGTATTATTTTGAGGTTTAGCTTATAGGTAATTGGATTATTACACGGAATTCCAGAATAGTACTCCATGATTTTTAATTAGTATTTGAGACCAGAACGCCGTTATATCAGACAAAAATAAAATCATTATTTTAATAATTTACTTGTGTCCCAAGCACGTACATTAGATGAATGCATACCTATGCCCAGACCATTGAATACAATAATACAGAACATGAGATTGCTGATTTGTGGTATGAGGTGAAAGGTGTTTATACTAAATCGTCTACACGGTTATCATCCTTCTTTAAATTCCTCACGACACTGATTGCTTCGAGGATGATCCAGGCAGAGAATGCAAGCAGGAGTATTGACAGAACCGTTAATATCCAGTTCCCTGATTTTATAAATTCTATTAAGCTCATCACCATTGCGGTTGACGTCATAATAATCAGGAATATCATAGGTATAAGTGTATATAAGATATTTCGGCCTTTTCTGTAAAGATAGACGGTCAGAACCAGTAGTGAAAGACCAGCAAGCAGCTGATTTGTCGCTCCAAAGATTGGCCACAACCGCTTCCAGCTTAGACCCTCACCGCCAAAGATGAGGATAAGAGGTGTAAAGGCAGCAATCGCAGCTGCCGCATATCTGTTTGTCAAAATCTTAATATTGTATATCTCTCCCAGCTCAC
>Ga0233428_1001775_pt1 | contig 22123 bp, 22 predicted proteins | sample SI_118_April2016_4_FD_179890 | JGI IMG/M metagenome (GOLD analysis project Ga0233428, IMG submission 179890) | Seawater microbial communities from Saanich Inlet, British Columbia, Canada - SI_118_April2016_120_MG | ecosystem: Environmental > Aquatic > Marine > Inlet | place: Canada: British... | reverse complement strand
CCGCGCTTCTCACTGTGGGTTCGTACCGCGAGTGCTGTCTTTGTCGGTGTGCATCTGTACCGGACCGAACAAGAACGACTGGCACAGGCGCAACGCTTGATCGAGACCTTTGCCGACGAAGAAGGACCCGTTATTGTCGCCGGTGATTTCAACTCAGAGCCGAATTCGGTCGTCATGGAAGCCCTGTCCTGCCACTGGCAGATTGCGCCAAAGGCGTCACCCACTCTGACATTCCCTGCAGATGAGCCGTCAAAGGAGATTGACTTCATTCTATATCGGCCCGCCGATTCCTACGAGATCGTCGAGTCGCGTGTAGTCGATGAACGCCTCGCATCCGATCATCGTCCCGTTCTGCTTGAATTGCGCCCCAAAGGCACGATTTCTTGAAACGCCGCCGAGACAATTCGGCTGATGTGGCGCGACGCCTTGGTACATCTGAGGCACGATATCGCACCCTCGTCGAGAACCCCAATCTCGGCGTTTTCCTGATGGACTGTCAGGGCAATTACTTGTTCGTCAATTCGAAGATTCAGGAGATGACTGGCTATACGCCGGAGGATTTCGTCAAGAATCCCCGTATTGGATTTACCCTGACCCACCCCGAGGATCATAGTGTGGGCATGCGGGCTTTTCGCAATGCCCTCCTCGGGCGTGCTTCGCAGCACAACGAGTTCCGTCTCATGCACCGCAACGGTGAGTCACGATGGACAGCCTCCGCTTGTTATCCGGTCATGGGTGACGATGGGCGCGTCAACGCGGTTCAGGTAGTCATTCAAGACATCACCGATCGGAAGCAGGCCGAAGCAGCACTGGCGCGGGAAACACGGATTCGCGAGGCAGAAGCGGCGATTCGGCTACGTATTGCGCGCATGCAGAAGAATCGAGACTTGATCGATGTTGTGAGCGAACTCAGTGACCAGATCGGGCAACTCGGTGTCGAGCACGATGCCTGTTCGATCCAGATCGTCAACGAGGATCTCAGCGATTTCATCAGTTGCAGCAAGTTCCATCAACGCCAGCACATGATCGAGCAACTGGACGGTCTGCGTACCATGGCTTGGACAAAGCGGTCCACCAACATGGATGTCCATCCGTGGGTGGCACAAGTCTTCGAATCAGGCACGTCTCGCTACGACTCCTGCACGAGTGAAGACGCTAAACTCGTCGCGGGAATATCCTTGATCGATGTCGCCTTCTCTCATGGAACGCTGGCGATCAATCGCAGACAGCCCGAAGCTTTTGAAGATGCGGACATTGAGACGCTGGAGCGACTCGCGCTTGTATTGTCGGAGGGGTTCCATCGCTTCGTCGACATGATGCGGCACGATCAACTCGAAGAGCAGCTACGCGAATCTCAGAAGATGGAGGCTCTCGGTCAGCTTGTGACCGGTGTTTCGCACAATTTCAACAACATGCTGATGGTCATTCTTGGAAACTTGAGTATCGTCCAGCGAGAATTACCAACCTCTGAATTCGTTGACGCCGCCGTTGATGCAGGCAAACGGGCAGCAGAGATCATCGAGGAACTCATGCTGTATAGTCGTCGTGGTGTGTCAAAGAAAGAGCCGACGGACGTTCAACAGCTTGTGCGCCAGGCGATCGCATTCTGTGAGGGCACAGATGACGGCCAGAGGCTCGAGTTGACCTTGCATGGGATGTTGCCAACTGTCTATGGTCATGCGGGTCAACTGCAGCAGGTCGTAATGAATCTTTGCCTCAACGCTCGCGATGCGATCGAGGCAGCGTCCGTCACTGAACCGCGCGTTGAGGTCTTTCTCGATCAGCTGGATGTACCTAGCCTGCCCGAACGACTCCGCCAGGACAGTTCGACTCGACATTTGCGTCTTCGGATACGTGACAACGGCATCGGCATGGACGAGCAGACTCGTACGCGGATCTTCGACCCCTTCTTTACAACCAAGGAAATTGGTCAGGGCACGGGTTTAGGCCTGTCGACGGCCTACGCCATCATCGACGATCATGGTGGCTGGATCGATGTGGAAAGTCAATTGGGCACGGGTACCCAATTCAGCATCTACCTGCCCGCTGGTGAAGAGACGGCGCCACCGAGTTCAGGCACAGATGAAGTATCGGGCAAGTTTGCGGCAGCGGGTGAGACGATTCTGGTCGTAGACGATGACCCAGCCGTCCGACGGGTCCTGAGCATATCGTTGAATCGGGCCGGATACGAAGTCCACGAGTGCGCCGACGGGCAAAGTGCCCTGGATCTGGTGGACAGAATGTCTGACAGAGTTTCTCTGGTTCTGCTCGACATCTCGATGCCTGGTATGTCTGGAGAACAGGTCCTGGCAACGCTCTGCGCACGAAACCCCGATCTGCCAATCATCATTCTGACGGGAAATAATGCGGACAGCTTGCATCTGGATGATGCAGCTGCCGTTGTTGGCAAACCCATCTCTCCAGAAAACCTTCTCAGAGTCATTGGCAAAACGATCGCCGCCAAACACATGGAGTCTCAATGAGTTTCCCCACATTGGACGAATCTCTTCGCCAGCAGCGTCTGCAACCACCTACGGGCAAAGTGTCCTTGGTGCTGGACACGGACACCTATAACGAGATCGATGATCAATTCGCCGTCGCGCACGCCCTGCTGTCTCCGGACAGACTGGATGTAGAAGCGATCTATGCGGCCCCTTTCCACAATGACCGCTCATCGGGGCCTGAAGATGGAATGGAACGCAGCTACGACGAGATCTTGAGAATCCTCGAACGCTTGGGAAAGTCGGGCGATGATTTCGCGCTCAAGGGATCGCGTGGGTATCTGACGGCGCCCGATGCTCCACGGCAGAGTGATGCCGCCGCTGATCTGGTGCGCAGGGCCCTGACACCACGCGAGGGGCCCCTCTATGTCGTCGCCATTGGCGCCATCACGAATGTCGCTTCTGCCCTGTTGTTGAACCCGGAAATTGCAGCGCATATCGTCGTGGTCTGGCTTGGTGGTCATCCACATTCATGGCATTCAGCGCACGAATTCAACCTGCGACAGGACGTGACGGCAGCACAGGTCATCCTGGATTGCGGTGTTCCCTTCGTGCAGATCCCGTGCAAGAACGTTGCCGAGCATCTGACGACGACGAAGGCTGAACTTGAGGCGCACATTGCCGGTAAGAATCCGCTGTGTGACTTCCTCTACGAGACATTCGCCGGGTATTCGAAGGACCACTACGCATGGGCAAAAGAGATCTGGGATATCTCCGTCGTCGCCTGGCTTTTGGATGCCAGCTGGGTACCATCTGTGCTCACGCCGACCCCCATCCTCACATCACAGGTCACCTGGTCCCTTGATCGATCACGACATCTCATGCGTGAAGCAACACACTGTCGACGGAACCCGATCTTCGCCGATCTTTTCCGCAAACTGGCTGCAGCTTAGAACCCAACGTCCAGAGCAAGGCGCAGATTCCTGCCCGGGTTGGGAAAGTTCCCCACGCTCAGGTGTTCGTAGTAGTAGTGGTCGAAGAGATTGTCGATGCCAACATCCAGCCGGTAGTTGTCGCCGACATCGAGGACTGCGCGTAGATCGATCACGGCAAAGGCTGGCGTCTCATCCTCCAACGTTGTTCGATGTGCGATTCGTGCCTGGCGCGCCACGAGCCGCGAATTGATCTCGAACAATGTTCGCCTCCCCTCCCGGGTGAGGCCAAGTCTCGCCTCCAGCGGCGCGACAAAGGGCAGTGGCTCTTCGAACGTTTCATTGCGCCCGTACGTATAGGAAGCGTCGCCATGAAGTGTGAGAGAATGCCCGAGAGGTGAGCCAAAACCAAGCTCCACACCTTGCAGTCGAGCTCGATCGATGTTCTGATACGTCTTGAAGATCGATTCCTGCACAACGCCTACGATGTAGTCGCTCATGCGGTTGTCGTAGAGCCGCAGACTGACGCGGCGTCCTTCGCGCTCATATTGCCAGCCAATCTCCATCTGCTGACTCTGTTCGGGGCGCAGACTTGGTTTGCCTGTGTAGAAATAGCCGTCCGCTGGATTAAACAGAAAGAATCCATAGCTCTCCAATGGCGTCGGCAGACGAGCGTTGTTGGACCAGGCGAAGGTCCAACTTGAGACCGTGTTCTGCGCATAGGATAGCATCATGCTCATGCTGCGAGCGCCGAGGCGCTTGTCGAGATCCTCACTGCCCCAGGTTGCCGACAGCTGCTGGCGTCCCACAGGATCCTGCAGATTCTGGGCGATCCTGTCGACGCGGATATTCACCCGCGCCTCGAGTCGCTGTGTCAGTGTCCGCTGATAGTCAGCCGTCAGAGCGGCGTGGCGCCGATTCACATCGGCGAGATTCAGCAGATACATGGGTGATACATCGGGCAGGACACTGATCATTTCCATGTCAGCGAAGGCTTGGAGTTGGTAGGCGTCGAGAATCACGCGCAACGTTTGCCGGTGGGCACTCAGGCTCAGTGTCTGCAGCAACCCCCACGTACGCGTCTGCCCCTGCATGGGCATGTTCATATCACGCATCACCTGTCGTTGTGTGACATCGCGATGCTCATCGTCCATCCAGTGATCGACATCGCTGACGTAGAGTTTTGTCTGCAACGAATGGACGCGGGGATGTTCGGGTGTCCACTCGTGCACTGCGTTGAGCAACAGTGAACTTGCTCGCCGTGCGTCCATCAACAGCGCCGGATAACCGATATCCCACGCTTCATCAGCCAACACACCGGCCTCGAAGCGATGCTGATCGGAACGTCGAACCACGTCGAGCTTGTAGTTGTATTTGGCGAACTGTGTGTTGTCGATGGGGCCACCTCCACCGGCAGCCATATCGGAGGACTGTCGATAGGAAAACGACCCCCGCGCGGCAAAATCTCCTTTCGACAGATGCAGCACACTTCGACTGAAGCGGTGGCGTGAAGCGCTCTCTATGCCGAATTGACTGTGGCCTGCGAGGGCCGCATCGAAACGGGGCTTCTGTGTCACAAGATTGATGACACCACCCACAGCCGAAGCCTGGGTCAGATCAAAGCCACCGCGACTGATCTCCAGCCGTTGAAGATTCTCCGTCTCCACGTAGGATGTCACAGGATCCATACGATCGACGCAGGCATGAAAGATCTTCATCCCTTCAATGACGACGCCTACCTGTGCAGGTTGCGTGCCACGAATGGCGGGATCCTGGCCGAAGTTCGCACGACGCACAAGCGACACACCTTCGGCGCGATCGATGAGGGCTGTTGTCGTGAGTACTCGACGGTCAGCCCCCCTTGCAGTGCGGGTCTGTGCCGGATCGGAGGACGCCGCCTCGATCACGATCTCGTCCGCTATTCGGATCACGTTGCGGTGCAGTTGCACCTGCACTGTATCGATCTCGGGGGCGGCGTCGTCCACCACTTCCAGCCGTAGCACGCGCGACTGATATCCGACGAGGGAGAGCCGAGTCAGAGTCGTCCCGACGGGCAAAGGCAGCGTGAACATTCCATCGCGATGGGTCACAGTTGCAGTACCCGCATCTACAGCGACCACATTGACCTCACCAAGGGGCAGACCTGTCCGCCCATCTACGACGAGGCCCGTCACTGTGGTGACGGATTCGGCCACCGCCAATCCACAAAACACGATGCCGAGCAACAATGAGCGAAGAATCATCGTCATCAATCTCCTGGCCAGAGGCGACGTGTCGCTAAGACACGCCGCCTCCATCCCTTACTCGACGGTTAAATCGAAGTGTGTCGAGGCGATCAGGGTATCCTGGCGCCGCAGGGTCAGATCAATGCGCCAATCACCGGTCATGATGAAGTTGACCTTGCCAGTGTAGTGCCCGGCCCCGGTGTGCAATGGACTCTCATTCTCAGGCGAGCCATGACCCATTGCCGGCATGGATGGCTCCATATCTATGTCCAGATCCATTTCTGGCGGGAAGGACATCATCGTTTCGCGCCGAAATACAGCCAGCTCGAGATCGTGACGGCCCACAACGGCTGTCTGCGGTGCGACGAGGGCGACGAAGTAGGCAGCGCCATCTTCTCCTGTCAGACGCGCGATCCGGTCACCCTCCTCCACATCCAGATCGAAAGTGACAGTCCCCTGTTTTCCCTGTGCCTCTGCAAATGAGACGTGCAGATGCCAGCTACCGGGCATGATGAGGACGACGGGATTGCTGAAACAGCCATCCGTCGACTCCTGTGCCAGCGGTGGTTCGGTTGGGGCACTGTGATTCATTTCCCCGTCGTCAGTCTGCAGGTGCATCATCGGTGTGATCTGCACCTGGGCGCTCTGGATCGGTGCACCTGTGGCGATATCTACCAGCTCGACTTCAAGGGGTGTGTAGCCTGATTGGAGCATTTCTGGACCGTGCAGGGTTACACGGATCCCCTGGTCTTCAATGGAACCGAGGGCGACGAGTTCGATCTGGCCGGCAACATCATCTACTGAGCCAGAAGCCATGGGACGGCTGTCGTCGGAGCAGGCACTGAGCAATACCGACGCACCCACGACCAGAACGGCAGTGACTACTGAATAGTGACTACGCATGGAGGGATCTCCGATGTATCTGAGGATCAGGTGAGGCGCACACAGCACGGCACACCGACAGCGAAGGACTTGATGGATCCGCTGTGGTTCACCAGCTGTTGCGACGAGTCATCCTGGAGAGCCGGCGGGAGCCGACATCAGACGATCGGGACCTTTTCGGGAGGCCCAAGGCGCACGGAGTGAGCGGCCTGTGTGAAGATGGGACCTTCGACGGTGACAACGTGGATCACCGACTGCCCGTATCTGGCAGGCATCAGATGATCGATCAGCGAGCGCGTCGATGTGAGCGTCGTTGATCCGAGTCCACCGCACGGCGCCGGCCGAATCATCGAGCCAGATTGCGGCACCAGATCACATGACGTCACCCCCGCAGCGATCAGGCAACAACAGGGACCACCCGTCGAACACTGGTCACAACAGACATCTGCTTCAGCTACGACCAGAGAGTGCTCGTAGACGACGACTCCACTTTGCAACAGATACAGGGCGAGGATGGGCAGACTCAGCCAACGAGCGATTCGCCTTGTCCTGGAAGAGGGAGTCAGCATCAGTCGAGGTGCGCCATGCCTTGATGCTGCAGTTGCTCCAGCAACTTCTGATCAACGTCGGTGAATTGGAGGATTCGGCCGCCGTAGTCGCGGATGAACTCTTGCGCGTGCAAACGATCTACGAAGGGAGCCAGGGTCGGGCCCATGGCACCCATGCGACTCGATCCAACGACCAGCAGGAGCGAGTCTGCCGGGGCCCAGCCATCGGCATGCGCTGCCCACCCATGTGCGTCTAGAGCCTGCATCCAGATACCGACCACTCGACGCCGGCGTATCGGATCGAGCAATTCCTCGAAGATCTCCTTCGTGTCACAGAAGGTGCCGCGACTGCCATCGGCGCGCAGCAACTGTGCTTTGGGTCCGTCGTGGACGGCCAGGAGCATACCATCGAGTGCACAGGAGGCAGCAGGGTCCACGTCAACGGCAACCACATCGAGCGCCTCAGGTTCAGCACAGCTGATCATGAGGAAACCGGCCAGGGCAGCAGCGATGCAACAACCTTGTCTCATGTCACTCAACCTCCTGCCACGTAATCGGTCGATAGATCCTCGACAGACGATATCCAGTGGCCAGCAGTGGAGCGACAATCCACAGTGCCATGACGGACGTCGCCGCCATCCAACCGGTTTCCCGCGTGTAGAGCAATGCCTCCACCTGTTCGGGAAAGAAGTGGAGATAACTGAGTAGTCGATAGCTGCCCAGGGGGTTGCCAATGATCATCCCATTCACAAGCCAGTCAGGCACATTGCCCTGCGTCGCCGCGAGAAGACTGACGACGATGAAGTCGATGAGAATCGCCAATACGAGCCAACTGCCGATGCATAAGGAAACGACCGTGCTGCGATTGAGACTCCAGCTGGAGATGAAGAGACCGATGGAGATGACCGCACTGCAGAGCAGACCACAGTGAAGCAGCAGAATGAAGAAGGAGGACATCGCTCCCCCCGCAGCGAGAAAAGCCGTCGCCTGCAAGATCAGACTTGGAATCAGTGCAATGAAGAGACTGGCGGACAAACCGATCCACTTTCCTGCCAGAAAGCTGAGTCTGCCGACCCCCAGGGCCAGGTGCACGTCGAACATGCCACTGTCCCGCTCTCCCAGAACAGCATCATAGGAAACCAGCAGTCCAAGGAGTGGAACGATGTAGAGTTGCAGATGAATCAGGGAAACGAGGACCGTCTCCTGGCCGATATCACCTGAAGCGAAGGAGAATCCATAGGAGCCGACCGTCCACGACAGCAGGGCACATAGCAGACCCATGATGACAATCCACCAGCTCTTCAGATTTGCCACCAACTCTTTCATCGCCAGATACAACATGGGCCGCATATCCATCATCCTGCCTCCACGCGAACGGACTTCGCTCGTCCATTCGTGCCGGGTGTCACAGCGCTTCGGTTGGCTGCCAGTGTGTGCATATAGAGATCATCCAGTGTCGGATGATGAACCTGTACATCCAGGTGTCCCAGCAGAGACAGGTCGAGGGATGCCAGCAGCACACTCACTTCATTTCGATCGAGATATACATCCACACCATCCTGCTGCGTCTGCACTTGCCAGCCACTGCCGTCAAGCAGGCCACACAGGAGATCCTGTCGCCTTGCGCCACGCAGACAGACACGACTTTGCAGCCCCGCTTGCTGAATCAAATGCGCACAGGAACCACTTGCAGCAATCTGTCCGTCGCGTAGAAAAGCGACGTGTGTTGTACGACCCTCGATTTCGGCCAGCAGATGCGAAGAGAGCACGATGGCAACACCTTGCTCGGCACGCTCCTGCAAAATCTGGTAGAAATCGATGATACCAGGAGGGTCCAGGCCATTCGTCGGCTCATCGAGGACGATCAGATCCGGCTGTCCAAGAATCGCCTGAGCAAGACCGAGCTTCTGCCGCATGCCCTTGGAATAGGCGGCCAGCTTCTTGTCTCGTACCGCCGCCAGACCCACACGCTCAAGGGTCTCGTCCTGGGCCTGCTTCGAGGCACCCGTGTAGCGCGCGAAGTAGCGCAGGACCTGTGCACCTGACAGGTAGGGATACCACTGACTGCTCTCTGGCATGTAGCCGACACGAGGTCGGCTGCCGGCAGCGACGAGGGAGCCATGCACCGGGCGTAACACACCGGCGAGAATCTTCAACAGTGTGCTCTTGCCGGCGCCATTTTCTCCGACCAGACCCAGGATGGTGCCGCCCTCGATCGCCAGATCCACACCACGAAGTACCTGCTCGCCACCATAACCCATACGGATATCCTGCAACCTGCACAGTGTCATCGATGACTCCCACTCATAGCGGTGAGCGGACGCGCCGGTGGATGCATGAGGGGCCGCACCTCCATCACGCCGGGCGGACGCATCACAGGGAATTGTGTCTCAAGGCCCTGTAGCAACAGCATCGCCGGCGAGTGCATGACCAGTCGCACAGCGGGGAAACGATTCACCATGTACGAAGCGATATCAGACGGATAGTGACGCTTGTCGCCGATGCCATCGCCATTTCGGTCCCAACCGACATAGTCACTCCAATAGTTGCCACCCTCGGCATTCCCCTCCCAGGTGATGTGAGAATACCCCTCGTAGACGAGTTGCTCCGTATTGTCGATGAAGGCATTCGTCACCAGCAGATTTCGCTTTGCATCCGACACCTGAATTCCTACGTCATTGGCGACAATCCAATTGGCCTCGAGTGTATCCTCATAACAACCGCTGAAGAAGAATCCATCTTTGCTCGAGCTCACATCATTGGCTTCAATGCGACTGCTGTAAAGATTTCGCAGCAGCACACCATGTGTATGACTGTTGCTGACGCGATTGCCGCGCACTTCGATACGTTTCGAATACATCAGGGCTATGCCGACGGACGTGCTGTCCGTGTCGTTGTCGATGACCCTGTTCTGATGGGCATACATGTAGTGGATCGCAAAACGACTGCGACGAATTCGGTTGCCCTCAATCAGGCAACCCGTGGAATTAGAGATGTAGATCCCATCGCGGCCCTGCACGATGTGATTGCCACGAACGATGGCCCCCTCCACGTTGAACAGGTGGATGCCATTGCCCAGGTCGGAGATGATCGCCGCGTCATTGCGACCTTCGATATCGCACCCAGTAATCAGAGGTCGCACCGCTTTGTCGACCCAGATGCCGAAGCCACTGCTGTCGATTCGGACATCGGTGACACGAGCATCCATGGCCGTTCGATCAATCCAGATGGCGGTCTCTTTTTTAGACACGCTCGTACCGCTGCCCGTCACGCGCAGCGACTCGACGGCAATGGATGGCGCCAGTAGTCGCAGGGTCGTGCCATCCCCCTGGCCATCGATGACCGTCGCAACACCTCGACCACGTAGTGTTAGAGAGTGATTGATGCTGGCAGCTGAGTATCGCCCTGCCTCCAGTTGCAGCGTATCGCCTGCCAGTGTCACGTCAACGAGGGCTTGGAGATCGATGTGGGGTGTCGAAACCGATCGCTGCGGTCTGGAGTCACTCATTTGAACGGAACACAGCAACGCCGTCACAATGCCTAACCTGATCCAGGACAGGCCGACCACACGGTCGCCGGTGTGGCTCAAACTAGGAAGCAACACGCTCACCCTCCTCATACTTCTCCCAGAGATCCGGTTTGATCAATGGCGGACACACCTCTTTGTCATACATCTGATTCGTGCATTCCAGGCAGCCAAAGCACTCCTTGGCGTCGATCACACCGTTGTCATCGATGGCGCGTGTTGAGCAGCCCTTCGTACAGATCTTGCAGACAGTGCAGAAATTTCGACGCGGCAATTTGAAGATTTGAAAGTGCGCGAGAATCGCCAGATACCCACCCAGAGGACATAGATAGCGGCAGAAGAAGCGCACGGTCACCAACCCCATAATCAGTAGCCAGCCCCAGTAGAGAGCCAGATACCAGGGCCGATTCGTCACACCTACGAGCCACGTGGTCTTGAAGGGCTCCAATTCGGCGATCATCTCGGCGAGATTCAGCGAAAACACGGAGATCGACAGCAGAGCGACGAAGATAAAGTAGGGAAGATATTTGAGCCGATGGTGCCAGGTGTCCGACATCTCCCACCAATGATGCCATTTTCGCGGCACGAGGTGATTGCGCATCCAGTGGATGATTTCCAGCATGCCACCATAGGGGCAGATCCAACCGCAGAATGGCCCGCGCCCCCAGAGGATGGTGGTAATCGTGATCATGATCCACGAGATGAATAGAAATGGCTCGCTCAGGAAAATCGACACCTCACTGCCCGAGCGTAGCACGTCGACAAAGGTGAAGATGTTGACGACGGACGGCTGTCCTTTTTGCCCGATACCTAACAGCAGTATGGAGATGGCCAATACAGCTATGTGGAAGCGCTCGAGGACTTTCCGATTCTTCGAGATACGTTCGCGATTGGCAAAAGTGAGCACCACGACGAACCACAGTGCCGCGTAGAGACCGATCCAGACTTTCTTCTCAGACCAGATTCGTGCTGCCATGGAGCCAGCAACCAGTTCGCCAAAGGCCAACTTTGGTGTCACGACATAGTCGCTGGGCATCTGGAAGGGAGCCTTGTAGTGCAACCAGCGCTTCGACTTGGATGTGTCGTGCACACGCTCCATTACGAGCACTTCCAACTCCCACGGCATGGCGGCATTGAAGGCGTCAGAAGGGACGACGTAGATCGCCTTCTCACTGATGTGGGGACCGTCCTCCAGCTTCACCCGAAACTGGTATATATAGTCGCTATCCCGAAAACGGATGATCTCCAAGCCCTGCGTGAGTTGGAGACGATCAAAGATGCCACCACGCACGAATCCCGAGCCACGGAAGGAGTAGCTGCCATTGTTGAGCAAGATCAAAAGGGTCTTGCCAGGATGATCAGCCACCATCGAGCGAAATACCTCTTCACCGAGTAGGTTGATCCCCAAAGTTGGCTGATTAATGACACCGTAGTAGAGATTGAGCCAGTCCTGCTCATCCGCGTGCTCTGGCCCACGAACCTGCGCAGCGCCGAGCGTCGTCTGATGCAGCAGTCCTGCGTCTACCAGTTGTTCCCACGTCATGGGTTCGAACTGGTCACTCAGATGAACCTCACGTCCACGATCACGCGGCAGCACCCCGATCTGCTGGGAGATGATGCGCGCACCCGTGAACACGACCTGGTCAGCAACAAGGGCCGTGACTGTGGCGCCGGAGACCCCATCGAGGGAGATCTGCGATTCGCCGGCAATATTGTCTTTTAGAAGGCGCTCAATGTGTCGCCCTTCGAACTGATCGATGTAGTCGTGTAGGACCTGCTCAGGAATGCCGATTAAGAGAATCGGCTCGTGATGGTCGATCAGATCGACTTTTTCGATGATCCCCTGTGCACTAAGGGCCACGAGAATTTCCAGGGGCTTACCGGAATAAGCGACCATGTCATCGAGTTCATGGGTAAGAAACAAGTAACCCACGGGCTCGTCCTCACGCCGAGCCTCCATAACGGGTTTGCCGTTGATCTCGAGTTGCTGCCACGTCGATCCTGCGAAAGAGGTAGGCGCATGCTCTTGCGGCAACACGATCGGTTCGCCGTCACGTAGTTCAAGATGAGACTGGGCAACAAGCGGACCGGTGGCGAGAAGCACCACCAGACCCGCCAGAAGAATGCGCATGGCGGTGTTCGAGCGTCTTTCAGTTGCGAGGCACTTCGCGGAGGTATACTCGCCGATAGCGAGCACACCTCCGCGGTAGTGAATGAATCTAGGTTACGATGAAACGGCCGCGCATCTCAAGATGGAGTGCGTGGCAGAACCAGGGGCAATAGAACCAGTATACACCGACCTTGTCGGCTGTGAAGGTCGCCGAAACAGTTTCATTCGGCGCGACACCGAAGTTGATGTCGTGATGAGACAGACAGAAGCCGTGCGACAAGTCCTCGACCTGGTCAAGATTTGTCTGCACGATCGTCACCTCATCGCCCTTCTTCACCCTGATCTCATTGAGTCCGTACGTCGGAGCAACACTGGTCATGAAGACGGTGACCTTGTTGCCCTCACGAATGACCTCGTTCGCCACCTCCAACTCGACACCGTGTTTGGCGGCGAGTTTGCGTTCGAAATCAAACTTCGGATCACTGCGGTCCCAACGCTTCTTCGGCTTGAATGGCTCCAGCGATGCGATGACGGCGTCATGCGGTTCCGAATGCGTCGCCGAATCGTGGACGATCCGCATTTTTTCACCAGAGATGTCGATCAACTGCTCATTCTCCGGATGCATGGGACCCACATTCAGAAAGCGGTCCTTGGAGAACTTGTTCAACGAGATTAACCATTTGCCATCTGCACGATTGGTCTCGCTATTCGACGCGTTGATGTGCCCGATCTGGTAATGGATATCGAGCTTGTCCAGGATCGGATTGTTGCCGGCAACGGCCTCGGCGATGCTCCACTTCACCACGGCGGAATCGAGGAACAGCGACGTATACGCATTGCCACGTCCATCGAAAGCCGTGTGCAGTGGCCCCAAACCGACTTCAGGTTCGGCAACGACACAGTCGCGCGGCTCAATGGTGCCGGCGAAGGCAGCATCGAGTTTTTCTATATCTACGACCGAACAGGTGGGAGACAACTTGCCTGAGCAGATCGCATATCGACCGGTAGGATCGACATTGACACCGTGCGGACTGTTCGGGATCGGGATGTAAAGGACATATGGGTTGGTTCCAGCGCGACCATCGACAACAGGCACATCCGAGTCACCAATCGTGAAGGTCTTACCCGCAGCGACGGCCTTCTCGATGGCGGCCAGGTTGAATACGGCAAGCCAGTCACGATCGTTGCCCATCATGTCGGGCAGGGTCATGCCTTTTTCGCTGTTGTAGCAGGTTCCCATCGAATACTTGCCAGCGTAATCGGTGGCGCACAGATCGAGGTTGCCATTGACGGCAACCTGCCACTTCACCGTCATCTTCTTCGCATCAACACATGTATGCAGCGCTACGTAGCCTTCGGCATCGTCGGCGGTGAGGCCATTGTTGTCGATAGGTGAGGCAAACTCGGCGTTGCAGTACACATTCAGCAGGTCGTGCCGCGATGGGAAAATGCCGTGTGTACCCTGGGAGTTGGGAATCTCAACAATGGCATCTGTCTCCATATAGTCGAGACGGATGCGAGCCAGACGGGCCTGCGCCTTGTCGTTGACGAAGCCATACTGGCCGTCGTAGAAGCCGTCCTTGTAGGAGAGGTGGAAATGGTGCGTATCTCCCGTCTTCCGACCCTGGAGTAGTCCCTTGGTGTAGTTGGTGACACCGTGACCGAAAGTACAGTCGAAGTTGAACACGGGTACTCGCTTCAACACGCGCATCGACGGCAAACCCAGAATACGCACTTCACCGCTCTGGCCACCTGACCAGAAGCCGTAGTAGTCATCGAGTTCACCCGGCGGTACATGCGGGGTCATCTCCCCGCCCTCGGCCAGGGCCGGTGTCGCGGCACCAACCATCCCCGTCGCCGTTAGAGCAAGGCCACCGAGTCCACCTATCTTCAGCATGTCTCTACGGGACAGTCCCTCTTGTCGCTCCTGCTCCATCTCTTGCCCTTCCATACTTCCCCTCCTGCAACTGATGTGGATATGAGTTCGAGAAGCCGAACTCTTGCATAAACGGACATAATACTCTTTTGTCTTAATATCATGCGATTCTCACTTTAGGGTCAATACCCTCGGCGAGAATTCTTTACCTTCTGCCAAGAATACTTTCAACCAACCAACCACAAAAAACGAGGTGAGCCGTGTCCCTTGTCAGCAACACTGTTCCCATTGCCTTCTTTGGCCTCGCCAGTCTGGGGTTTGTTTCCGGCGTCCACGAATTCTCCAAAAGCCAGACGACGACCCAGTTGGAGCAGATCGAAGAGACGCGCGCCGCCCACACAACACAACTGAATCAGGAATACGAGGATTTTCTCACGCAGTGGCGCGTGCAAAAACAAGAGGCGCGCAAGGCAGAGGCCGCCCAGGCCCGCGCCGAGATGATCGCCTCCTTACCTGGGAATCCAAAAAAGGGTCGCATGACCTATATGACCTGCCTTGGCTGCCACGGGTTGAAAGCGGAAGGCAGTCGCGGCTTCAAGGCGCCGCGTCTGGCAGGTCAGGCCCCATGGTATCTGAAGAGACAGCTGGAGAAATTCAGGGATGGAGTACGTGGCGCACACCCATCAGATCCACAGGGAGCGCAGATGGCTCCCATGGCCCGCATGCTGCGAGGCACAGCCGTGGATGACGTCGTTGCTTTCATCGCCACAATCGATCCGGGCAAGCCTGCTGATACCGGCGCAGGGGACGCCAGTTCGGGAGATGAGCTGTTCGCCATCTGCGCAACCTGCCACGGTCCCGCTGCCCAGGGTCTGGAGGCACAGAAGGGGCCACGCCTCTCGCACCAGCACGCGTGGTATTTGGCGGGTCAGCTGAAGAAGTTCCAGGGAGGTGTACGAGGCGCGCACGCCGCTGACCTGGAAGGTCAGCAGATGGCGGCCATCGCTCAGACACTCTCAGATGAACAGGCGATTGCCAATCTGATCGCCTTCATTCAGTCGTTGGACCAGTAGGGTCACAGCAGCAATACACGAACACGAGATCGGCGCGCACCCCTGTCGCCGATCTCGTGTCGCGTTCTGTGACGACCAGTCTGGCGCAGGCTACAGTCTGATGGTGCGTTGCGACTTGCCTGATTTGAGCACAGAGAGACCCACCTCGAGAGCGGCAATACCGTCGGCCGCTGTCGCCAGAGGTTGCTCATTCTTCTCGAAATGAGCGACCACGTGTTTGGCCTGATCGAGGAACATGTCACTCCGCTTGTAGGTGAAGACTCGCTGTTTACCACCCGCCCCTTTAAAGGTGAAGGCGCCGTGCGTCTTGGCGCTGAAGCCTTTGGGTGCCTTATCGGCCGTCATACCGAATTGCAGCGTGCCCTTCGGCCCTATCAGATCGTTAAGCGATGCCGCCGGCGCACCCTTTGCCATCCCCCACGACCAGATGAGTGTGTGCTGATCGCCTGAGGCGAAATTCAGGATCGCCGAAGCGGTGTCGGCACCGACACTGGTCGAGTCAAATTGGCAGGATGAGGCCTGCACCGAAGCCACAGGGCCCAACATCTGCAAGGCGAAATCGTAGTTGTGTATCGCCCCATCGAGCAGTGGTCCGCCCCCTTTGTTCTCATCGCGGAACCACTGATTCGGCGGTTTGCCCCCGGCTGCGAAGCGCCAGATCACGGGCGAGCCCAGAGTACCGGACTGTACGATCTGTTTCATCTTGCCCCATTCGGGGCAGAAGCGGCGCACAAATCCCATGGTGAATCGGACACCCGCCTTGTCAACCTCCGCCGCCATTCGTTGGGCGTCGCCGGGCTTCATGGCCATGGGCTTTTCGCAGAAGATGTGCTTGCCTGCCTTGGCCGCCGCGATCACCGCCGGCGCGTGCAGAAAGGTGGGCGTGCAGACCCAGATGGCGTCCAGATCGGCACGGCGCAGCATGCGTCGATAGTCCGTGTAGGTGGAAGCACCTGGTTCGCCGAATTCTGCAGCAAAGGACTCGGCCGACTCGGCGAAGGTATCGGCGCAGGCGATGATACGCGCCCCGCGCACATTGGCCAGACGACTGGCATGATGGCGGGCAATTCCACCGCAAGCGATAAATCCGATGTTCAACATGAGCGGCTCCAGTAAGAGTCAGGTGGGACGGAAGTCCCGGATGATCATCAGGTAGTTTCGCTACATTAGCAGCTGCGCGCCATCTGGGGATGCTGGCGACTATCTACCTATTTCGCCCGTAAGCCATCCATCTCAAACAGACGATAGACCTTGATCGCGATCTCATCCGCCGAATGGGCTGCCCTGATCTGTGCCTTTATCTGGGCCTTCAACGGTCTGGTGTTGCGTACCCAGTCAGAGCTGGTATCGCCCGCGGCAATGAACACGATTCGCTGCGGCTTGGCAGGGCTGGTCATGTGGATTGCCCTGCCCTTCGATTCGGCGTCCCTGTCCAGCCTACTGGACGTGTCAGCCCAGGAGTGGGGGATGCTCTTCGCCTCCTTCAGCGTCGGCATCGCTCTCGGGGACACACTCTATCTGGTCGCCATCAAAGAGATCGGCATCTCGCGCACAATGGCCCTCACGGGTACGTTCCCTCTGACCACGCTCTTCTGGCAGACGGTCTTGTTGGACTATCCCTTCGAACCATCACTGGCGCTTGGCGGTGGTCTGGTGGTTCTGGGTGTCGTGTGCCTCTCCCGGGGTAGTGCAGAGACAGACACGACGGTACGCCTGTACTATGGCATCGCTCTGGCTCTGGTCGCCTCCCTCATGTGGGGATTCTCTTCGACCCTGCTCAAGCCGGCGACCCTTCACATGAGTTCACTGCAGGCCAATGCCATCCGCATGCCATTGATCGCCCTGCTTGTCTATCTGGTTCGTGTGCTGCCAGGTGGCAATCGACGGATGCGCGGTATCAGCTGGCGCAGTTTTCTCATTGTGGGCATGACGGGCATATTGGGTATGGGTGTGGGCGCCAACCTGTTTATCTATGCCATTTCGCAGGCGAGTCCGGCGAAAGTCGTCACCCTCACCTCCAGTTCTCCGCTGTTTGGCATGATTATGGCCGCCATCTTCCTCAAGGAGCCGATCACGCGGTGGATTGCCACAGGGATGTTGCTGTGTCTGGCCGGCGTCTGGGTTGTAATCTAGCAGGTGTGAATTCTGCTCTGCTTGCGGCCTCTGGCCGTTTTGCTGACCTGTTTCTACCTTCCCCTCAGAAGCTGTATCCATTCGACATTCAAGAAATTGAGAACGCTCCATGCCTTCCGTACAAGACATACTCGTCCTGTTTCAGACCGCCCCTGCCCTCGATTCACAGGTCGTTGCCTGGGCACGTTATGAGGCCTCGAAGGGAACGCGGATTCAGGATCTGGTAGAAGAAGCAGACCCCCCATACAACACGGCGATCGAAGCGATGCGTGATGGCTGGCAGGTGCTGCAGATGTCAGAGCTCAAGCATCGTGTGCCCGAAGATGGCTACGAATTGGGCCCACTCCCCTATCAGACCGTGATGTCGAGATTCAACGAATTGCAGGAAGAGGGATAGACACGAAATGACCGAACATCTACTGAATTCCAAACAAATGGCACAATTCGTTGCCTCGGGATACCTGAAGTTCGAGGATATGATTCCCGCAGATCTATGTAAGGCCTGTCGCGATGAAATGCCCACCTTCGGTGGTTACATGGCCGTCGGTTCGCCCTTCGAAGAAACCTGGCCGAAGAATACACCCCTGGGTGACGCTTTCCGTCTGCCCCAGGTCCAGGGATTGATTCATTCTCTGATTGGACCGGATCCACTCTACGATCATCATGCGGCGCATCTGGTGAAGGGCAATCAGATGAAGGGACCCGATGCCCATCAGGATTCCGTCATCGATTTCCGTGAGAACTACTTCGACATCCAACTGTCTTTCTTCCCCGTGGACACAACGGACGAGATGGGTGGCACCTTCCTTGTGCCAGGAACGCAGTATCGCAACGTGCGTACCGGCGAAATCGGTCTCTATCAGCACATGCGCGGCAAGATCTGGGCGACCTGTCCTGCCGGCACGATGTATGTGTGGAACACACGTGTCTGGCACGGAGCACGCAGCAACCACACAGATGAAGATCGCTACATGTTCAAGCTGCGCCTGAATCCCACCCGACCCCAGATCCGCAACTTCGACACATCCGATCTTGACGATCCGGCGATACCCGGAATCCTCAATACGAACCACGGCTGGGAGGGCAACGAACACCGCTACGAGTTGATGCACCGCATGAAGTTGTGGCGCTATCTGTCCGGTCAGCCCGACTACGACATCGGCGAGCGTTTCCTGCGACGGATCGAATACAATCCAGGACGAGTGGCTGTCGCTTGAGCGGGACGAACTACGATTGGTCGCGTTTCGAAATCACCTTCTTCTACTATGCGCCGCTGGAGAAGGTGTATCGCGCCTGGGCGACACCGGCAGGGATGGAGAGCTTCTATATCAAGGAGTGCCGGACAGCGGGGCCGAAGGACGAACTCGTCTCGGCAGGCGAGCAGTATCTATTCCGCTATGTCCAGCCCTTCGAACACGATGGCAGCTTTCTACGCGTAGAAGAGAATAAGTCTCTCGCCTTCACCTTCGGCTCCATGCAGGTGAACGTGTCTTTTGAAGCGATCGACGCAGGGACAAAAGTCGTGCTGTGTCAGAGTGGTATCGAAGACCAGGTCATGAGCCACATGAACTGCCGCAGTTGCTGGCTCTACTTCATGACCAATCTGAAATCGGTCCTCGAGCACGGTCTCGATCTACGCGACCACGATCATCCCGATCGCGCTTCATCCATGGAAGTAGGCTACCTGCAGAACGGACCGTCGTCTTAGCGACGCCCGGCATCAGACCGGCCCTCGGCTGATTTCTTGATTAGGTGGAGCATGCGACGGCGGGTCAACCCAGAGAAGGGTCCGATAAATCGCCAGTAGCGTCGAAAACTCCGGCGCGCCGTTTCATCGATACAGTGAACACGCGTCATCGTGCGAATGCTGCACCGGGCCGGTGTCAGGACCTTGATCTCAAAAGACCAGATCGCCTTGGCGAATCCGGGTGGCTCCAGCGTCGTGAATGATTGAGGATCAAAGTCGAGCAGGTGTCCTGATGGCCGCCAGAATTGGCCAGCCAAACCCAACACATAGCGATAAGGCGGATCTTCGAGGAGCGTCTTGAAGTGGAGTTGGTTCAGTCCCTCCAGATTCAGCGCCGTCGTCGGCAAACCCCGCAACCGAAACAGAAATCGTATCGTCCAGGATGCGGCTAGATCCAGGCCACGCGCCGCCTCGTACACACTCTGCACGGGCGCCTCGATGGTGATATCATGGGCACTCTCGATGTCGTAGTGGGGCAGCAACTCGTCGGCTGTAGAGTGAGCACCTGTAGCCATTTCGGCACGCCCAAGCATCAGGCCAGCGCCATCAGGTCGCCGCCATCAGGCCAGCGCCGTTGCGACACGCTTTTGCAGAGCCGGTACCAGCTCCTTTTCGAACCACGGATTGTTCCGCAACCAGCGATTGTTGCGCGGACTCGGATGCGGTAGCGGGACCAGTTCAGGCCAATGACTGCGCCAGTCCTTCACCAGATCGGTGAGTGTCTGCTTCGAATCGCCGAAGTGGTAGGCCTGCGCGTATTGTCCGAGCACGAGGGTCACATCGATATGGCGCAGTTTCGCCAGCAACTGCTCACGCCAGGCGGGTTCGCATTCGGGGCGGGGTGGCAGATCACCGGACGTCCCCGTGCCAGGAAAACAGAACCCCATCGGTAGAATTGCGATCTGTTTAGGATCGTAGAATGTCTCGCGAGGTACCCCGAGCCATTCGCGGAGACGTTTGCCACTCGGGTCGTCGAAGGGTATGCCAGAGGCGTGTACTTTGCTTCCCGGTGCCTGGCCAGCGATGAGAATCTTCGCTTGTGGGTGTAGCTGTACGACGGGGCGGGGCCCCAGAGGCAGATCGTCTTTGCATATCGTGCAGGCGCGAACATCGGCCAGCAGAGAGGTGAAGGAAGCCATCAGACCTCCGCCTTCTTCATCTCATCCTCGATACCTTTACGTAGTTCCATGCCACGGATGGCATAGCGCTCGAGTGCTCGGTCCTCATCCGTCTTCGGTTCCCAGGCAGCGACCGGCACAGGTTTGCCATCGTCATCGACAGCAACGAAGACGATGATGCAGTGTGTCGTTTGCGCCAGGTTGCCACTGCGTGGATCTCCCGCCTGTACATCCACGGCGATGTGCATACTCGTGCGACCCGTGTAGACGAGTTTCGCCCGTACTTCGACGACCTCGCCAATCTGAATGGGTCGATAGAAGCGAATACCACCGACATAAACCGTCACACAATACTGGCCACTCCACCCGGCAGCACATGTATAGCCGGCCTGATCGATCCACTTCATGGCGACGCCACCATGGACCTGGCCACCGAAATTGATATCCGTTGGCTCCGCCAGAAATCTCAGTGTGATCTCGCGTTGTCGATCGGTCTCGCTCAATGGATGTCTCCTACACTGGTTTTGATCGGCGGGAATTGTACGGGACTTCTTCAACGATCAAGCCTGGTTGAAGAAGAGGCACCTGCGCAACAACCTCACCCTGTGGATTCAAGAGGGCCGTCGGCCCATAACTTACTCGATCGTCACGCTCGCCAGTCACATCTGAAGACAGCATCCACAAGGCTGTCTCCCGGCAACGTTCACCACGTGCGTCGTTGTGCAGTTGCCGTATCCGATCTGACGTTTCTCGCACATGCATGTTGTTCGCCAGACAGAGAATCAGATCTGCGCCCTGGCTCGCAACGGCCTGAGCCGGATCTGGGTGAGCCGTGTCGTAACAGATATTCAGTCCAAATCGCAGACCATCGATCTCGATGATTGGGCACCTCCCATCACTGGCGAAGAAGCTCTCCCCTCCCAGCAAGTGTTTCTTCCGATAACGCTCGACGAGCTCACCCTTCTGAATGACGACGGCCGTATTGTAGAGTTGATCAGCATCGGCTTCGATCAGACCGAAGACAAGCATGGGACGCAGATCAGCCAGTTGCAGCAGAATCTGCTGAAACGCATGGGATGACAGATCCAGAGCGATGGTGCAGGCGTGCTCACGCTCCTGATCACTGCTGACGAAGTAGCCCTGCAGGAAACACTCAGGAAAACACACAAGCCGTGCGCCCTGTGCATCGGCACGTTGAGTGTATTCGGCAATCAGAGACAGAGCCCGCTGAATATCGTCACGGATTTCGGGCATCTGGCAGGCAGCGACGACAACTGTTGGCATGTGTTCGTGGCCTATACCCACATGTCGTTGTCCGCCGTCATCGCCCCGCCGACATCGCCTGTGTTGACGACACCGCGTGGTTCGACCACAAGGACGCTGCAGACCAACGCTGCATAGGGTCGGTGCTCGACACCCTTGGGCACGACAAACATCTCTCCAGACTTGAGCGTCACCTGCCCATCGCGAAACTCGATCGCCATCTCTCCCGCCAATACGATGAATGCTTCA
>Ga0233428_1001771_pt1 | contig 22172 bp, 13 predicted proteins | sample SI_118_April2016_4_FD_179890 | JGI IMG/M metagenome (GOLD analysis project Ga0233428, IMG submission 179890) | Seawater microbial communities from Saanich Inlet, British Columbia, Canada - SI_118_April2016_120_MG | ecosystem: Environmental > Aquatic > Marine > Inlet | place: Canada: British... | reverse complement strand
GTTTTCCAAAGTTTTTCTTTGCACTCCTTCCCCCCATATTTCCAGCACCCAATCGGGAAATTTATCACACAGCGGAGCAAAAGCCTTTAAGAGAAGGTCAAATCCTTTCACTTCACGAAGTCCACCCATCGCCATCAGAGTTTTCGAATCTGCCTCGGACTTCAAAGCCGGCTCTGAATATTCAGGAACCAGTACAGGATTGGGAATAATGCGCTTTGATATCGAGGAAGAAAAAAAATCGCGCGCGTCACGGGTTTGTAGCACCAGACAGGCCGACCGTTTATAGACCACTCTCCGCAACAGAGAGCAGAGCTTGCTGATATTAAATGCAGGATGGCTTCTTTCAGAAACTATCACAGGTATCTTTAAGCCTATCGTCGCCACCAAAGCCAGAATATTCATCACATCAATAAAAGCGATGACCGCATCCGGCCTGCTCTTTCTAATCGCCTTGCGGAGCATCCAGGGTCTTAAAAAATGCACCTTGATCGCTTTCCACCACCCCCCCTGCTCTCTCATTAAAGACAAGGGCCAATGTTGAACATCTGAATGAAGCTCAAAAAAACCAGGTTTGCTTCCACTATCAAAGGTCAGAACTGTCACAGACCAGCCTTTTTCGCACAACTCATTGGCAAGAAGCGTTAAGACCCTTTCTGCTCCCCCAGCTGAAATCTGGTGAATCACAAAAGTCAATCGCCCTTTGTATGTCAGCGAGCTCTCTGGTTGAGACAAACGTTCCTCCTGTCAACAGGTCCGGCGGCTTTATATTTCATGCTCATGGACAACTTCGCCAATCAGCTCTTCCCATGACTGAACTATTTTATCCAATGAGTAGGTTTCTGTTATTTTTTGGGCTTGCTCACCCAAACTTTTTCGTAATTCGACCGATGCCATCAACCGCTCTAACGAGGACGACAGTTCCTGAATATTATCTGGCGGAACCAGCAAACCATTCACTCCGTCCTGAATCAATTCAGATGGACCCGAGCGGCAATCAAAACTGACAACCGGCAAACCACAAGCCATGGCCTCGCCCAACACATTGGGAAATCCTTCAGACCGGGATGACAGTACAAAAATATCTGCTTGCGACATGGTTTTGTAATGCTCTTTAGTCAGCCCCGGAAACCGCACTCGTTCCTGCAAACCCAACTCATCTCGCAAGTTTTCCAAAGTTTTTCTTTGCACTCCTTCCCCCCATATTTCCAGCACCCAATCGGGAAATTTATCACACAGCGGAGCAAAAGCCTTTAAGAGAAGGTCAAATCCTTTCAGCGCATAAAGTCCACCCATCGTCATCAGAGTTTTCGAATCTGCCTCGGACTTCAAAGCCGGCTCTGAATATTCAGGAATCAGGATTGGGTTGGGAATAATGCGCTTTGATATCGAGGAAGAAAAAAAATCGCACGCGTCACGGGTTTGCAGTACCAAACATGCCGACCTTTTATAAACTGTTTGCCGCAATAAAACCCAGAACTTTCTCATCAGGGAAAAAGCCGGGTTTCCCCTTTCAGAAACTATCACAGGCATCTTTAATCCTAAAGTTGCCACCAAGGTCAGGATGTTGGTCAAGTCAATAAAAGCGATGACCGCATCCGGCCTGCTCTTTCTAATCGCCCTGCGGAGTAGCCAGGGTCTTAAAAACTGAACTTTCACCGTTTTCCACCATCCTCCCTGCTCCCGCATTAGAGACAAGGGCTCATGTTGAACACCGGAATGAAGTTCAAAAAAAGGAGGTTCACTGCCATTGTCAAAGGTCAGCACTGTCACCGACCAGCCTTTTTCGCACAACTCATTGGCAAGAAGCGTTAAAACTCTTTGTGCTCCTCCCGCTGAAATTTTGTAAATCACAAAAGTCAATCGCCCTTTGGATGTCGGCAAACGGTTCTCCTGATGGGGTATCACGCTAGCGGCGGCCCGCCGCCATTCAAGTAGGTTTCCAGATTTCTTTTATAATTTTCCAGCGCTTGCCTTCGTTTTTCCAAGTCAGCTCTTTCCGGCCTACATCTGAAATCCGGTCTGATTTAAAGTCCTGGACAAATGACATTTCGATGGTTTCATCGTTTTGCTTCATTTGAATATCGCTGACCTGGATAGTGATCTCTGAGTTTCGGCTCAAAGCAGAGCGGCGTTGTGATGCCCATTCTTTGCGGGATTTTTTGGGGTCTTTAAAGTTTTTCGAATAAAAAGACAGGTAGGCGTTGACCTCCCCCCCTTCCCAGGCTTTCAGCCAGATCAGGAACTGGGAGACCACAACATCAATGGAGTCTCCTGCATCTTCCGAATCAGAAGGGCCTTCCTTAGAAAGGATAACCATGGCAGAAATCCCCTGGTTTTTCTTCAGATCCCGGACCACTTGCAGAGCCTCTTTTTTAGAGGGATAAGGCCCAACACGCACTTTATACCACTTAGAGTTTTCGCCTTTTACCACAAAAGGCGTATAGCCTTTCTTTTTGATACGGGATACAAAACGTTCCGCATTCTTCTCTTCATGGAATGAACCCAACTGAGCCGTCCATCCCTTTTCAGAGTTGGCCATGACCAACGAAGCAAAGGCCCAAAGCCCAAATACAGCTCCCATTAATATTAATTTGTGTTTACGGAAAGAGAACATTGTAGTTGCGCACCCATGGTGGCAAGTAAGAAGGAACCCAACGCAGCAGACCCTAAAATGCACTAAAACCTATTATAAAACAAATATTTATTAAGGGCCACTCGGCGTGGGGCCAACTAGCAGTAGTATTATCGGCCAACAATAGAGTTATCTCGGTCTAATGAGTTCTTGCTAGCCAGCTCTCCAGTTAAAGCATTTTTTTAATATGTGATACCAGTTGGTCGGCACTGACAGCCGGGGCCCGGGCATTCAGAATACCCTTTTGATCAATGACTAAAACAGTTGGCATATCTCTTTGCAAATAAGACTGATAAACCCATTTCACCGGATCAATCAAATAGGGAAATTGCACCTTTTCCGGGAACTTGCTGAGGTACCCCGCAACAGCCTCTTTGGAGTCTCCGTTGGTATTGATCCCCAATATCACCACTTGATCTTCACTCAACCGGGCTCTCACCTTATTGAACTCCATGGCCTGGTTCATACAGGGAACACAAATATGGAACATACCTATTAGAACCACTTTGCCCTTGAAGTCCGATAAAGCTACCTGTTTTCCATCCATGGACTGCAATGAAAATTCAGGAGCCTGCTCACCGGGTGAAGGAGCCCCTGCATAAGCCGGAACAACCGCTAAAGCCATGAAAACTAATGACAGAAATATTTTTCGCATGATGCACTCCATTTCATGGAATATTTTATGAGGAAATCCCCTCTTTAGGGAGGGAAGGTTTTGCCCTTAAATCCATTTTAAATCAGGGCAAACTAATTTGAAAGGGATTTCAAAGATACGGCAAAAGCAACATTTTAGAGCTAAAACTCTTCCTTGACTTGGTACGGATTTTATACTAAAAAACAGGGGTAATCCTTTAATTCTCCTAGGCTTTGCCCTAAGATATGAGTCTTAAGCGATTTTCGTCTAAATAGCCCCCATCCCTTGTGGTACACACTTGGGAGTGTCATTTTTTCAATGGGTTAGGCTCACAGCAGACATTTGAACAATAAACTGAGAAAACCAGTCATTGGTTTTATTGTAAAACCTTGCTCTTTTCTCAGAAAAAAATCGAAAACAACGATTCATCCCCGTTGCTAACTTTTGACACGAGGGTTTTAAGAATGAAAAAAATATTGTTCCTTCCCAAAGTATTGCTAGTCCTGACCATCTTATTGACATTCTCCCTGCCAGCTTTTGCTTATCAGGAAATCGATGTACAAAACGGAGGAACAATCAAGGGGAGCACCACAATGATTGGTAAAATGCCCTTCCCCCGCACTTACCATCTGGTTTTATTCCCCAACATCGATATGTGCGCCGAGGTGGATACCGATGATGAAATGAACCGGGTTCTTGACGATTTCAAAGTTTCACCGGGTGGGGGACTCAAAGATGTGGTCATCACTCTGAAGCATGTCGAAGCCGGAAAGCCATTCAACAAAGAACCCATCATGATCCTTTCTGAAGACTGCAAATTCACCCCAGATGTCAATGTCATCCGGCAGGGAGAAACCTTTAAGGTCGACAATGTCGATGCGGTCATGCATAACAGCCAAGTCTATCAAAAGGAAAGAGGGAAAATTCTGCTGAATATCCCCATCCCCGCTGAGGAAGTTTCTGATGGAGAGGTTCATTTCAAAAAGCATTACAAGATCATGCAGATGATTTGTGGAATGCACGAGTTCATGCAGACCTGGGGTTACCGGGTACAGAATCCCTACTACTTCAAAACCGGTCAGGATGGAAACTTCAATATCGGAGATATCCCGCCGGGAGAATACGTAGTTAATGCCTGGCACTATTTGATGAAACCGCAAAAAAGGAAAATCAAAGTTGTCGCAGGCGAAACAATTGACCTGAACTTTGTGTTTGACGCAGATCGAGTTGTTCGACCTTTTTACGAAACCATCAAATCTGGCAGAATCAAAAAAGATGCGGTCGTTCCGGGAACCGCAAAAGGAAAAGAATTGGGGCGCTAGTTTGAAGCCATTGAAAAAACCCTTTTATTGGCTTGGTGTATTTCACCTGCTCCTTTTTTATAGCCTGACAACATCTTCAGCATGGGGGTTCAGTTCCCCTCCTTCTGAGGATGTCCCTAAAACCTTTACCCTTAAAGGTAAACCGGTCGCTCTCAGTAGCCTGAACAACCCTTACAAAGATGATCCCAAAGCCCTTTATCAGGGCGGTGCCTTATATACAAAACATTGTTTTTTCTGCCACGGCGACCTGCTTGACGGTAGCGGCCTGTTTGGGAAAAGTTTTTTCCCACCTCCGGCTGATTTCACCCGGCTCGACTCAATCCTCTCCCGGCCTCAGGGTTATACCTTCTGGCGTATTATGAAAGGGGGCCAGGGGCTTCCGGAAAAATATGAACCCTGGAACTCTGCCATGCCCGCATGGGAAGAAAGCCTGAGCACAAAAGACGTTTGGAAAATCATCACCTATGTCTACGAAACCGCAGGACAATGGCATGCCAAACCTGGCAAACAAGAACCCCCTTCTCTGAAAAGAGGAAAACAGGTCTATCTGAAAAGATGCGCCTATTGTCATGGTGAAACAGGCAAGGGAGACGGCCCATCAGCCGATTACTCAATGCCGCAACCCAGAAACCTGACCAAAGGCCATATAAAACTCCGCTCCACTTCCTTTGGAAAAATTCCAACCGATGAGGACTTGTTCAATGCCATCACCAACGGGATGCGGGGAACCACCATGCCCGGCTGGAAACATCTCCCCAAGAATGACCGCAAGAGCCTGGTGGTATATGTTAAGTCCCTGTCGAAAAAGTTTGAGAAGTTCAAAAAAAGAGGCAAGAGCCATAAGATCATAAAAGTCTCCAAAAAACCGGCCCTGTCCAAAGAAAGTGTGGCGCGAGGTAAAGAACTGTTTATGGCCAACTGCTCCGGGTGCCACGGCGTTGAAGGGCGAGGCGATGGCGTGACCACGTACCGCATTATAGATTATTCATCCAACGCCATCTGGCCGAGAAACCTGAGAGAGCCATGGACCTTTCGTAGAGGAAGTTCCCGCATGGACATCTTTAAAACCCTGCGCACGGGTTTTTCCACAACTTCCATGCCCAAGTTCTCACCAAGAATTTTCAAGGACGAACAAATTTGGGATATTGTAAATTTCGTCAGCACCCTGCCGCTTCCCGTCAAACCTAAAATGCAAAGTCCTATCCATGCAAAAAAAGTGACGGGAGAAATTTCGGACGACTTCAACGCTCCTGTCTGGAAAGAAGCTCAATCCAGCTTCATTCCCCTGGGAGGTCAGCTCCAGTCGAAACCCAAGTCCTATTTCCCGACGGTGCGCAACCTGACCGTACGAGCGGCACATAACGGCAAAGAAGTTGCTCTTTATATCCACTGGACCGACCCTTCTCTCGATCCGGCCTTGAAGGAGTTTATGGATGTAGAAGAATCCCCTCCTCCGCCTCTTCCAGAACATATGAAGGGCGGAGAAGCAGATGAGCCTGAGGAACGCGCCGCCCCTGATCACCCGGATGCCATCGCAGTGCAGTTCCCGGTGAGCCTGGACGCTCAAACACCTTACTTTCTCAACGGCGATGCCGATCACCCCGTTAATATCTGGAAGTGGACAACCTCCACCAACAAAGCCACAGAAATACACGCCAACGGATTAGAAAACTGGTCTAAGGAGGAAGAGGAGGGAGTCAAAGCGAAAGGATATTACCGCTACGGCAGGTACTCGGTAATTTTAAAACGCACACTCAAAGAAGATGACGACGACATCCAGTTCCAAACCGGCAGACCCATCCCCATCGCCTTCAACGTCTGGGACGGATACCACGAAGAGACCGGCACCAAAAAATCCATCTCCTCATGGTTCACCCTCTGGCTCGACGAATAGCCCCCATGCGGGGGCGGGCAGATAGCAAGGGCCCATTGAGCCGAGAACATCGTTGCTAGCGGTAAAAAATTGTCATCCTGAGGCACTCGAAGGATCTCGCTGTTTGCCCCCTTCTACCCAACCAGCATCCTCATATAGTTCCCTCTTGTGATATATTTTCTTAAGAATACAAACCAGAAGAAAGCATAAGCTAAGCACCAAAAATGTCCGCTTTCAACCCAAAACAGACATTTATGAAGAGAGCGCCAAAAGACTGGTATGTTTTATAAGATGGATTTGGAGCAAGTATAAGGCGTACAATACTTTATCCTTGGAGGTCAGAAATGCCTCAAAAAAATCTACTACTACACCAAGCTGCTGAAAAAGGGGATTTCGCACGCGTCAAAGAACTGATTGCAGAGGGTGCGGATATTATTTCCGTAGATAAGCATGGAAATACTTCCTTGCATTTAGCCGCCAAAAGAGCCCACATTGAAATTGTAAAATTTCTGATTTCGGAAGGGGCTGATGTAAACCTCGAAAACAACGAAAGCAAGATCCCATATGATCTATACGATAAATTTATGGATGAATTGGAAAATTTGGGGGATTTACTGCTAGGAGTAAAAAATGAATTAAATCGTGATGCATTAGAGTTGGAAGAGTTGCTAGCAGAAGGTGAAGTCCAGGGGGATACTGACTCAGCAGAGATGAACGAGTTGGAAGAGTTGCTAGCGGACGATAAAGCCCAAAGGGATGCTGACTCAGCAGAGATGAACGAGTTGGAAGAGATGCTAGCAGAAAGTGAGCGTGAGCTTGATGAAGTACCTCTTGTGGATGAAAAAGCACAATGGGTCCTAGTCAGCGAATTGAAAAAGCAGCCTCCTCCTGAAAAATATTTTTTCCCCATAGATTTATCCCGAGACGAAATCCCTGATGAATTGCTACAAAATTCGTATGCAAGGTTTTTGATAGCCCTGGAAGAACCCAAGTTGTACCGCGAAAAATTTCTGCTGGTTTTCCGTTTTTTATGGTTAAGAACTTTCAATGAACCTATGTCCTTCCGTTTCTATCAAATGGAAAGGGGTGACTACAAGTTGGTGGTTAAAATGACATCAGGCAAGGGTGGGTTCGAAGCGGGAGATTTAAAAATGGACCAGCGCATGGAATTGTCCGAACCTCAAGGAAAAGCACTGGTTGAAAAAATTGTAATTGAAAGTAATTTCTGGAACTTGCCAAGGGAGTCGCCTTCTTTTGGTTTGGATGGGTCCTTTTGGATTTTTGAAGGAATGATGGAAGGAAAATACCATGTGATTAATCGGTGGACTCCAAAATCTCCCAAGATTCAGGAAATAGGCCGGATGTTCATAGAATATTCAGGTCTTAATATTAACAACATATACTAAGATGTATTAGCTACGATCAAATCTTCGTTTTTAGATGTAAAGCAATGATACCCGCTTTTGGCCGGTTCCAGACATAGGCCCATTAGATTAAGGAAGCGGATTGGTAAACACTTTCTCTGCCGGATCTTGCCGATAAAAATTCTGTAAAACCTGATAAAGTTTAGGATGATAGTGTTTCATGTTTTCGGGTTTACAAAAAAAAGTTTCAGTCACCACCGCGAAAAATTCAGCTTCATCCGTTGCCGCATAACTGTCAAAAAAAGTAGGCTTCCCATGTTCCACCTTGTTACATAGCTCTAGATACTCTTTGGAACATACTTCACTCCAACGCTGATATTCCTCAGGAGTTGCTAGTAATGGAGTGCCATCCGCACTGCCATCGAGCATATCCAGTTTATGAGCGAATTCGTGATAGACCACATTATGACCGTGTTCCGGGTCCCGGGTTTCCCTTTTCACCTCATCCCAGACGAGTAACACCGGGCCGCGATGATGGGCTTCGCCTAGAATTGGCATCGGGCCACGCACCGGGGACGTGGGAACTTCAAAAAAACCTACTGAACTCTCAGGGGAAAGGATGGTTGTAGGATAAACATAAATGGATTCCACATTGCGGTAATAATCGTTTGGCAACGCGAGTATCAACAAGCAGGCATGAGCGGCTATTATGACACGAATTTCATCTGTTAATTCGAGGCTGTTGCAACCCAACCAATGCTTTTCGGCAATAAAGATTTGGATGAGGTCCTGTAGGCGCTTTTTTTCTTCATTGTTGAGGTATTGATAATATTGAATATTATTTTGAACGTGTCTCCCCCACTCGCTTGGGAAAGGAGTGGCCAGTATTTTTTTTCGCCGATTATCACTAAACCACTGCCACATAAAATTTAACCTCTTTCAAACGATACTGACCATGGAAGTATAATGATATAGGATTCGGATGATTTCTGGAAGATTCTTCAATTTACCCTGGAAAAACGGAGAGGAAACAAAGTTCCCGGCTTCACCCAAAGGTGGGTCAAGAAGTCCACAGCGCAATTCGACGCCATGGTTCTGGCACAGACAGTCTCCCCTCATGAGGCGCTTCTGCACCGCACAGGTGGATGGACTGCCATGCTCCATGCCATTCCGTCGGTAATGGATATGGTGTAACGACTTTGTCCTCTGCCTTAAATCCAAAGCGACTGTAATAAGCTGGGTCACCGAGAACAAATACATATCCAATTTTAGAGTTTTCCAGGTGCTTAAATCCCATCTGAACCAACGTGCTTCCGATCCCCTGTTTATGCAAAGGTAGTGTTACCGCGAGCGGACCTAAAAGTGCGACCTTATTCTTCCCTCCCTCAACGTGGCATAACGTGAAACTGATATGCCCTACGATTACCTTGTCACGTATCCCAACGAACGATATCACGCTCTGCCCAAAATCCTGAAGTTCCCTCACAAGCGGTAACAGGTCCTCGTCAGGGAAGGCATCAACATACAGTTGTTCGATCCCTGCAACGTCACTGGGGCGACTTTCGCGAATTTCAAGTTTGCTAATCATTTTACTATCATAGGTGTTATTTGCGTTGGTGGCGCGATACATGTCGGCTATTGGCCAATAGCAGACCTTTTTTGCCCCCCACGCCTAGTAGTTGCTAGTTTACCCCTGAGAGCTAAAGAGGAATACCACGTGCGCTTTACCCCTTCGGGGCACGTGTAGTATCCCCAACCATAAATGTCATGCCCGGTACGGGTAAAAGTTGTGGAAGAATACCACGGAACCCGGTCCGCTTTATGGGCAATGCAGTGCTGGCCTCACGCCTAGTGGGCAAAAAAAAACAGGGGGGCCACGAGGGCCCCCCTGCCTGTTACTTCTTTACTACCCGATAGGTTATCGCATGGACAACTTATCGTCCCCAACTTTGGAAGCGGATTTCTCTGCTTCATCCGGCTGAGATGCGGTTTTCACGCCCTTAACCGTAGCTTTACCCAACGGAAGGATCGAGCGGTCGCCTGAAGGCAATACTTTCAGGTAACCCCATTGACCCGCCTGTTGATAAGGCGTACGAGCGTTCATCCACAGGTACGTGCCAGGGTTGTCATAAGTGCCACCGGCGTTGATGAAGGCCTGGATATTCTCACCAGCACCAAACTCTTCAACGTCGATCATGTCAGAACCTTCCTGATTCAGATGCCGGCGCCATTGGTGGCCGTCAACATTGAACATCTGGTTCTGCTCGTTATGAGCCCCAAACACGTTGATCATCACATTGTCTCCCGCATGGGCCTTGATCGTCGGCGTAGCCGGATCTGAACCTGCCGCAACACAAGCGGTGAACATATTACCCAGTTCACAACCCTCGTCTTCACGGTAAGTCCAAGGCTCCAAGCGGTAGTTCACACCTGTTAATCCTGCTACGTTCTGCAGGTAAGGCATGAACGATGTTCCGAGAATGTTGTCCTCATCCTGGAAGTACAAGGCGAAATCCCTGTAATTATCAAGATGCATATTCTCAGGGTAAGACTTGTCGACGATAACATCCGCTTTCCAGGAGTTGCCCATGGAAATATCTTTCCCGGTCTCCGGATCACGGTACACCGAGCCGCGAGGCCCAATGATGATAGCGCCGAACATGCCATCACGAACGTTCGTTGTCAGGTTACCGAAGTCCCAGATCAACGCGGCATTGATGTTGTAATCCTTATGCGCGTAGAACGTGTAGTTCTTCGATTTACCCGGAGCAACCGTCTGGTCGCCTGGGTTGTTCCCAACGTTGATACCCTGAGAAACCAGAGGATCGAACGCCATGTTGTTTACATGCAAGGAAGCGTTGCCACTTTTCAAGCGGTTGGCCAGTTTGATCTTGACACAATCGCCGATGTTGGCACGCAAGGTCAACGGATGCGGCATATTACCCGCCGCAGCACGTTTAGCCTCTCCTTCCAATGCGAAGATCTTTCCATCCGCGTTGGCAAGAGTCAGCTTGCGTTCAAAGTCCACTTCGATCTGGCTGTCAGCATTAGCGTTGAAGTCCAACGCCTTGTTGATTGCAACAACACTGAAGCTCTTGACCGGAGCACCTGACGGGCAAACTCGCGTTTTGACCTTCTTGGCAAAGTTTTCGTTGCCAGGAAGAACTTTCAAGTCGCGTTGCAGTTTGTCAAGTACACGGAAGATACTCCAGCTGCCTTCAGACAGATGAGAGGAACGTCCATCGAAGTAGAGGTAATCACCCGCCATTTGCTGGTAGCCACCTGCGGTGGTCGCCAGGTCATAACGTTCGGCGATACCAATATGCAGAGCATTAGTCACGCGAGAATCCGGATCATAACGCTCAGGTCGGAACCCATGTCCTGAAAGTGAGAACACATGGCTCTCGTTCATCATACCGTGCAACATGCGGAACACCACGTTATCGCCAACATACGCGCGAATCATTGGTGTATCCGGATCACGATGCGTCCGGCTGCTGAACAGTTTGGAAGCATCGCTGTTGGATTTCAAACGAGCCGACAGCGAAGCCGCACGGAAGTTAAATCCGCCACCTGTGGTGTGCGTACCACCATTGAGGTAAGGGAAAGCCACTTCCAGCATCGTTTTGGGCATCTGAAAAGAAATCGACTGCCCTGCGGCAATCGCGTTCTCACGCGAGAGTCCAGGAGGATTCCCTTTTGTGACCAACTGAGCTGTATGTGGAACCGTGTCATGCAATTGAACTACGATTTCACGGAAACTACCGTTACGCCCGTAAGCGAAAGGCTCGGTTCCATGAATATCGGCAACAGGACCACTGCGGATCGGTTTGCCGGTTTTCGGATCGTGGTACGTGGAGCCCCAGGGCTCAACAACCGTTGTTCCGATTCCGCCATGCGGCCAGGTGGTCGCACCGAAAGCGTGGTCATGCCAGAACACCAGACCCATATCAACATCTACCCACCAGCGATAACGGACAAACTCAGTACTAACGATCTGTCCCGCTTTGTGAGCGTGGGTCATGCCTTCAGAGAACGTGATGGTGTACTTATCATCTTTCGCGTAACCCTTGTTCGGGTCAGGAGAGATGTTCGTAATCCAGCGCGCATCTTTACCATTGGGAACTTCGATACCAACGATGATGTCGGTACCTACATGGTAAGGCGTTGAGTGTTTGGCCATCTTAACGACTACTGTTTTGTCACCAGCTCGGGTGGATTTAACCACATGCCCGTTCATCGGAACCGGCATACCAACATGGTGACCGTCTTTCATCTTCTTATCGAACTGCCTATAAGACCTCATGGACTGGTCGTAAGAGAAACCTGAAATTACGCCATCCGAAGCCTGATTGTCGAACTGGAAGAAATGCGGATGAATGTTCAACTTCGACATCTGGAAGTTGGTGAAATCATCATCATTCCATTCGTTGGTCAACAGCAGATCCACACAGTCGTAGACGTTGGCACGAATGACCAGCGGCTCGGCTTTTTTAGGATCGGCTTTCACCGCCGCCATTTCCTCATCGATAACATAGATCAGACCATATTTATCGATGATTGGCGGAGTACTACCGACTGCAGCGGAAAGCTCAATCGGAGTATTGATGAAGACCAGATTGTACTGCTTACGTCCAGCACCTTCCGGACAAAGGCTCCAACGGCCCTGTTCACCCGGTTTAGCACCACCCGTGTTCTCCATAGTGGAGTTACTTCGCGCACTACCGGATTCCGTCTTGGTAATAACACCGTTATCCGTCTGCATGTGGAACGGCTCCAACCAGGGAGCACCACCATGATTCCGGGCAAACGGAACACGCTTACCAAAATGCGGCGTAAAATGAGGCCACGCCAGTTTACCGTGCTGGTCAAACTGGATCGGATGACGTTTTCCCGGTCGCGGGGAAATAAATTTAACTTGTTTCAAAGTAGATTCCTTCTCGGAAAGTGCTTGGTTACCTTTCCAGGCGTAATCCCATACGGTTCCGTCGTAGGCAAGAATCTGGCCTTTTTCGTCATCCGTATGACCAGGTTTTCCCTGTGGGGGAAGCATGTACTTAACCCAGTCTTTGATGTTAACAACTGGTGTTTCTTTGCTCCAGTCGCTTTTTCCAGAACCTGCAATTTTAAACTTCTTACCAAACCAATCCATGGTCTTACCGACCATTTTGTCAGAAGTCTGCCCTTTTGGAATTCTTCCAGCACGATCAGGAAGCTCTACCAAAGGACGCATGATATCGGTGCTACCCAACGGGTAGTTACCGCTCTGAATGGTGTTGTAAACCCTCCAGTATCCCCACATACCTGCTACATAGTGATGCGCAACATGGCAATGGAAGAGGAAGTCACCAGCAAGACGCTGACAAAGTCCGGATCCACACTCAGTCTCAAGATCAAGTGCTTCTGCGGGACCAATAACTTCAACATCAACCCGGTCAGTCGTGGTACGAACAACAGGATACTTGACCGGACCGTCATAAGCGGCTTGGGTCAGGTTTTCAAGTTGTATTTCCCGTTGCGGAGAACGGGTCCAGCGAATGGAACCCCCATGCGGATGATGAGAATGGAACACTTCACCACCACCATGGATCAAGCGAAACTTCGCCGGGTCACCAAGATAAGACCGGGGAACGGTCGTTGGTACATCGGCAAAGGTGTAAGAACTATAAGACAAAGATTCGTCTTCATAATGAAACAGTTTTTCCTGTTCCGCCAGGTTGTTAATACCAAACGGCTCAGAGCGAAAGTTCATCGCACGGGCTGAAGGACGATAAGCATCCGTCAGAGGATCGCGCTGAGGAATCATTTCACCATGACGATTGAGCGGACGAAAAGACTCGTCACCCACTTCGTGGTAGAAGAGGACAAATTCACGGAAATCCCGAGCATCCTCATTAGCAATCATAACCATCCAACCACTGTCCGTCGGCTTGCCATCAAAGGGGCTCAGATAGGTGGAACCTCTAGGCTCAACCATGAAAGCACCAATCAGGCCCAATGCGGAAGGATCACGACCCACATGGTTCTGGATCATATGACTGCCTTCTTGCTCATCGATTGGAATGAACCACTCGTAGTCCTGAGACTTGCCGGAAGCTACGATTGAACCAGCTTCAGCCGCAGTGTTGGGCTTGCCGGAAGCACTGATGATCATCGCGGAACCACTGATCTGGAGACTCGCGTCTTCATCTTCCAAGCGGTTGGTGAACTTGATACGAACACAATCGCCCTGGTTGCCACGAATGGCTAAGGGTTGGATCGCATCACCCTGCAGTCCGGTAGACACCATACCCGGGTCCAGAGGATCTTCACGAGCCGCCTTGTTCGCCTTCTCTTCAGTGCGGACTTTACTGATGTCCTTATCCAGAACATACATGTAGCCCGGGTAGTAATCTCCCCATTGGTTCAGGGCGACTTCTACATTGATCGCAGAGATTGCGTACTTCTTGGTGGGAACACCACTCGGACAATGGGCGCCTTTGTAAACTTTGGCGGCCGCTTCCGTAGGCCCAAGCAGATAACTCTGCCCCAACTGATGGGCGGCCCAGGAATCATGAAATCCGCCACCGGATGAAGCCGGGCTGGCATGTTCCTTAAGCTTGCCTTTCAACTGGTCCATAATCTTCATTAGAGTTCGATCTAGCTTTTCCTGGCTGCCTTCCAAACCGCTCATCGTATCTTCGTAGTTGAGCTGATTCTCCAGCTTGTCGAGCCAGGCGGGTTTGTCTACCGCAGAGTTGCCCTTGTGTGGACCGGCATGACCATGGTCAACACTTAAAGCACCTGCCGGAGAAACAAGAACCGCCGAGAGAACAAGAACCATAAACAGTCTTGCGCCCACGCTCCGCACCAGATTCGGGATTGGATTACTTCTCATAAGTACCTCCTCCTTACATTAATATTCATAAACCACTGGTAAAAATACTGATAAAACTACTGAGTTAAACAGGTTGGCATCTAGAACAGGCAATAACCTGCGTCATTCCACTTTCTTATCCGCTCCAACGCGGGGTACTCCCCTCCACTCAGAAACCGGGCACAAGACGGACTCGGCCCACGACTGATCAATATATAGATACGGAAAATCAATAATTATTCCCAGAATTTGAGGATTCCTGAGAAATAAATTCGGTTTGTAGGAAAAGGACTACAGGATGGGTAGAAACCTTTAAAAGCAAATACTTAACTGGGCGAGTTGAACGGCTGGTCGGTGGGCCTAAATAAGGGGTTTAAATATCAATAGGTTGCAAAGGGAGGGAAGGAAAATCAATCCTCATCAGCGATGTATTTGCTGATTTCCAAGCGTAAAGATTCGGACCGCAGAAGCTCCCGTTTCAGATAAACTTTGGCGCGTGCGATCCGAGACATGACTGTCCCGATTGGAATATTCAACGATTTCGATATTTCCTTGTAAGACAGTCCTTCAAAATAGAACTGCACGAGAGCGGTTTTGAGTCTTTCATCGAGTTTGTCCAGGATTTCCTGGATATTATTTTTGACCTCTGCCCGCAAAAAATCGGTTTCGGGATGCTTGCGGTCGCTTAATTTATCACAAACCGACTCAAATTCGATTTCTGCGCGTTTTTTGGTTTTCTCAATATCCTTTAAAAACAAGTTTCTCAAAATGGAAAACATCCAGTACTTGCTTTTCTCAGGGTCGTTGACCTGATGAAAACTCTTTAGCGCACAATAAAGAGTTTCCTGAATCAGGTCCTGCGCATCATTGGGGTTGCCACACATGCGGATAGCGGACTTATAAAGCATTGAAACATGGGGAGACAGGTACTTTTCAAAACAGTCTCGATCCCCACCTTCATCCAGACCGTTTCTAAAATGATTGAGAAATTCCATAAACTTGATTTTAAAGCTCGTAAAACAATTTTCGCCGTTTAGGGAATAATATCGGATATTGAGCCTCTTTTAAAGGTAAATATCTTGCAGGCGCTATCTCTTTCAAGAGAACTGTATTCGATATTTTATATTTTGATAATTTACCCACACTGCACTCCAGAAGGATGGTTCGTGACCCTGGACAATTTTTAGAGGCACTTTTATTTTTTTCTACCCATCACGTGCTCGAGCTTCTCTATGGATATTACCAATCAGGAGCTACTTGAAATCTCTTTAAAAATAGAACGCGATGGAAAGAGATTTTATAGTGAGCTGGCAGATACGGTTACTGACCCCAAGGTAAAAGACTTCTTTCAACTCATGTCAGGGGAAGAAGCCCTGCATGAAAAACAATTCAAACGCCTGATTGAATTAAAAGGCCGTAAAAACCACAGATGGGAAAATGACCCCGCCCTCCGCAGGTTCATCGACAAGGAATTTCAAACCGATATCTTTCCGCCCACTCAAGAGGTCATCGACCAGTTGCCCAAAATCGGGGGAATACGGAAAGCCCTTGATATTGCCATGGATGCGGAGCGAATTGTAGGAGAATTTTTTCATCTACTGCAAAATGCCTGCGATGACATTGAAATAAAAACACTTCTCACTATCCTGGAAAAGTCTGAATGCGAGCACCTTGAAAGGGTAAAATCCTTTAGAGCCCGGTATTTAAGCGACGATAATTGATCCCGCCCCTCACGTAATTAATTTTGATAATTACTTTCAAAATAGTAAAATCTACTTTATAATTCTGAGATACTTTAGAAATCCTGCAATACATTTTATACAGAATCAGGAGTAGATTTCATGCTTGTCAAAAATTCAGAACTGCTTGAGCTTTCGATCAAGGTTGAGCGGGAAGGACAACGGTTTTATGCGGAACTGGCAGAACACGTTGACGACCCCAAGGTCAAGGAATTTTTAAAGCTTATGGTCAAAGAGGAAGCCGCACACGAAATCCATTTCACGAAAATGCTGGAAACGGAAGACGATTATGGTTGGGGAGATGATGAAGACCTGCAAAAACTGATTAAGGAAAATTTTCAAACCGACATCTTCCCTCCTCTGGAAGAAACCCTGGGCCACCTGCCCCGGTTTGAGGGACTCGAAAAGGCCTTTGACTTCGCCATTGAGGCCGAAAAAGTGGCGGCTGAGTTCTACCGTATTCTTGGAAGTGCCTGCAATGACTTCGAGCTAAAAACCAATATGGTCCTGCTGGAAAAAGCTGAGATGGAACATTGCAAAGTGGTTGAAACGCTCAAGAAGCGTGTCCTGGACAGCCTGACCTGACCGACCCCCCCCAACTAACTCCCGCACCCACTCCCCTGGGAGGAAATATAGCAATAATTTTTTAAGCCGAGAGTAATGTTTTGACAGTAAAAAGTCATTGCACTCTGGCCCCACGCCTAGTGGGCAAAAAAAAACAGCACCGGGACCGAAGCCCCGATGCTGTAATTTTTAAAACTTTTTCTATTTGGCGGTCAGCGTAAAATCAGCCTTTGCCGCACCATCACCGACTGTAATTTCAACAGTAGATGAGCCAACATAAGGTTGCCATGCTGTCACTTTATATTTGCCGGCAGGAATACCGTCAATTTTAAAAGATCCGTCAGCACCCGTGATGGCGTAGTAAGGATTCCATACAATACGCGCATCGGCTTCCATGTAGTTATGCTGGTCGCACTGCAGGAAAAAGTGTTTGTCCTTTTTCTGCTTCAAGCGAGCAATATTCTTGGTAACATCCGCAACATCGCCTTTACTCGGCAGAGGTTTGTTGAACAGAGTTTTGCGGCTTGCACCCACAACAGAATATCCGTGCGGATTGTGCAAGGTGTCTGTATCGTGATTGATGACTTTCACCAAGCCGCCGGCTTTTTTCTCAGCCTTGCTGGGTTTACGAACCGCACCCATCAGCTGAGTAATATCACAATCCTTGAAATCGAAAGTGAATTTGCCACCATCGCCCCAAGGCTTGCCACCATCAATCTCTTCGATGAAAACTACTGCATCTTTCAATTTGCCACCTGCCGCTGAAACTTTGATGCGAGGACGAATTCCGTCTTTCGCCTTAGGGTGCTTGGAACAAAGTTCCACGTTTTTTCCCTTAGCCAAATTTTCCATAATCGGGGCCATAGCGGCACCTTTCAATGAAACCGTACCACTGATAGAACCCGCACCAGCGGAACCTTCAGCATAACCTTTTTTCTTTGCAGCAAAACTTGTGGAAGCTACCAATGTCAAAGCCATGGAAGCAACCATTACACCTAAAACAATCTTCTTCATTTCTTTTTTTCCTCCTGTTAGGAATTCAAAAAATATACACCGCACACACTAATTAGTGATTGTCTACAGATTCACTAAATAACTATTATTCTGGAACCGCGAGATGTAGCACACAGAATCGGTAGTTATAACGTAAAAAAGAGGCCTCATCAAGGGGCCCTTTCACTTTTTTTCAAAAAAAATATCGCCCCACTGGTCGTGCGCCGAGCACAAAAAAAAACAGGGAGGGACCGAATGGTCCCTCCCTGCCTGTTACATCTTTGTTTCCCAATAGGTTATCGCATGGATAACTTATCGTCCCCAGTCTTGGAAGCGGATTTCTCTGCTTCGTCCGGCTGAGATGCGGTTTTCACGCCTTTAACCGTCGCTTTACCCAACGGAAGGATCGAGCGGTCGCCTGAAGGTAATACTTTCAGGTAACCCCATTGACCCGCCTGCTGATAAGGCGTACGAGCGTCCATCCACAGATACGTGCCAGGGTTCTTGTAGGTTCCACCGGCGTTGAAGAAGGCCTGGATGTACTCGCCTCCACCAAACTCCTCGACGTCGATCATATCTGAATTTTCCTGGTTCAGATGTCGGCGCCACTGATGGCCGTCTACGTTGAACATCTGGTTCTGCTCGTTATGAGCCCCAAACACGTTGATCATCACATTGTCTCCCGCATGGGCCTTGATCGTCGGTGTTGCCGGATCAGAATCTGCCGCAACACAAGCCGTGAACATATTACCCAGTTCACAACCCTCGTCTTCCCGATAGATCCAAGGCTCCAAGCGGTAGTTCACGCCTGTCAACCCTGCTACGTTCTGCAGGTAAGGCATGAATGATGTTCCGAGAATGTTATCCTCATCCTGGAAATACAAGGCGAAATCCCTGTAGTTTTCAAGATTTAAATTCTCGGGGTAAGACTTGTCGACGATAACGTCCGCTTTCCAGGAGTTGCCCATGGAAATATCTTTCCCGGTCTCCGGATCACGGTACACCGAGCCGCGAGGCCCAATGATGATACCACCGAACAGTCCATCACGAACGTTCGTCGTCAGGTTACCAAAATCCCACAGTAACGCGCCATTGATGTTGTAATCCTTGTGCGCGTAGAACGTGTAGGTTTTTGATTTACCCGGAGCAACCGTCTGGTCGCCTGGGTTGTTCCCAACGTTGATACCCTGAGAATCCAGAGGATCGAACGCTATGTTGTTTGCATGCAAAGATGCGTTGCCTTTTTTCAGACGGTTGGTCAGTTTGATTTTGACACAATCGCCGATGTTGGCACGCAAGGTCAACGGATGAGGCATATGTCCATCCGAAGCGGCCTGTTTGGCTTCCCCTTCCAGCGCGAAGATTTTTCCTTCCGCGTTGGCAAGAAGCAGCTTGCGTTCAAAGTCCACTTCGATCTCGCCGTCAGCATTAGCGTTGAAGTCCAACGCCTTGTTGATGGCAACAACACTGAAGCTCTTAACCGGAGCACCTTTCGGACAAAGAGTTTTGCGAACTTTCTTCGCGAACCCTTCGTTACCCGGCAGAACCTTCAGGTCACTTTGGGCCTTGTCATGCACCCGGATAATACCCCACTCACCTTCAGATAGTTTGGAGGTTCTACCATCGTAGTAGAGGTAGTCTCCAGCCATACCTTGGTAACCCCCGGCAGTAGTCGCCAGATCATAACGCTCGGCGATACCAATATGCAGGGCGTTGGTTACTCGTGAGTCGCGATCATAGCGCTCAGGGCGATAGCCATGACCAGAAACCACAAAGGTGTGGGTTTCATTCATCATGCCGTGCAAGAGACGGAAAACAATATTGTCTCCTACATAAGCCCGAAGCATCGGAGTTGCAGGATCGCCATGCACCTTACTGCTGAACATTTTCGAAGCATCAGAGTTTGCTTTCAAACGAGCAGACAATGAAGCCGCGCGGAAGTTAAATCCACCACCTGTGGTGTGCGTACCACCATTCAGGTAAGGGAAAGCCACTTCCAACATGTCAGAAGGCATCTGAAAGGAAATCGACTGCCCTGCGGCAATCGCGTTCTCACGCGTCAGCCCAGGGGGATTCCCTTCTGTAACCAACTGTGCAGTATGTGGAACCGTATCATGGACCTGAACTACGATTTCACGGAAACTACCATTACGCCCGTAAGCGAAAGGCTCGGTTCCATGAATATCAGCAACAGGACCACTGCGAATCAGCTCACCGGTTTGCGGATTGTGATACGTGGAGCCCCAGGGCTCTACGATGGTCGATCCGATTCCGCCGTGCGGCCAGGTGGTCGCACCGAACGCGTGGTCATGCCAGAACACCAGACCCACATCAACATCTACCCACCAGCGATAACGGACATACTCGGTACTAACGATCTGTCCCGCTTTGTGAGCGTGGGTCATGCCTTCAGAGAACGTGATGGTGTACTTACCATCCTTGGCAAAACCCTTGTTCGGATCAGGCGTGATGTTCGTAATCCAGCGCGCATCTTTACCATTGGGAACTTCGATACCAACGATGATGTCGGCACCTACATGGTAAGGCGTTGCGTGCTCAGCCATCTCGATTTCCACCTTGGTATCACCCGGTTTGGTCGATTTCAGCACATGAGCATTCATCGGAACCGGCATACCAACATGGTGACCGTCTTTCATCTTCTTAGTGAACTGCTTATAAGACCTCATGGACTGGTCGTAAGAGAAACCTGAAATTACGCCATCTGAAGCCTGATTGTCGAACTGGAAGAAATGAGGATGAATGTTCAACTTCGACATCTGGAAGTTGGTGAAATCATCATCATTCCACTCACTGGTCAACAGCACATCCACACAGTCATAGACGTTGGCACGAATGACCAGCGGAATGGCTTTTTTAGGATCGGCTTTCACCGCCGCCATTTCCTCATCGATAACATAGATCAGACCATATTTATCGATGATCGGCGGAGTACTACCAATTGCGCCCGAAAGCTCAATCGGAGTATTGATGAAGACCAGGTTGTACTGCTTGCGTCCAGCACCACCGGGACAAAGGCTCCAACGGCCCTGTTCACCCGGTTTGGCACCACCCGTGTTCTCCATAGTGGAGTCACTTCGCGCACTACCGGATTCCGTCTTGGTAATAACACCGGTATCGGTCTGCATATGGAACGGCTCCAACCAGGGAGCACCACCATGATTCCGAGCAAACGGAACACGCTTACCAAAATGCGGCGTCATATGAGGCCACGCCAGTTTACCGTGCTGGTCAAACTGCAACGGATGACGTTTGCCGGGACGCGGAGAAATATACTTAGCTTTCTTCAAAGTGGACTCCCGCTCAGAAAGTGCTTGGTTACCTTTCCAATCGTAATCCCATACGGATCCGTCATAGGACAGAATCTGGCCTTTTTCATCATCCGTATGACCGGGTTGCCCCTTTGGAGGAAGCATGTACTTAACCCAGTCCTTGATGTTTACAACTGGTGTTTCTTTGCTCCAGTCGCTTTTTCCAGAACCGGTAATTTCAAACTTCTTACCAAACCAGTCCATGGTTTTACCAACCAGCTTGTCTGAAGTCTGCCCTTTAGGAATGCGTCCCGCACGATCAGGAAGCTCTACCAAAGGACGCATGATATCGGTACTACCCAACGGATAGTTGCCGTCCTGCAGGGTGTTGTAAACCCTCCAGTATCCCCACATGCCTGCTACATAGTGATGCGCAACATGGCAATGGAAGAGAAAGTCACCAGCAAGACGCTGACAAAGCCCGGATCCGCACTCAGTCTCAAGATCAAGTGCTTCTGCAGGTCCGATAACTTCAACGTCAACCCGATCAGTCGTGGTACGAATAACAGGGTACTTGACCGGACCGTCATAAGCGGCTTGGGTCAGGTTTTCAAGTTGTATTTCCCGTTTCGGAGACCGAGTCCAGCGAATGGTTCCTCCATGCGGGTGATGAGAATGGAACACTTCACCACCACCATGAATCAAACGGAATTTTGCCGGGTCACCAAGATAAGACCTGGGAATGGTCGTTGGAGCATCGGCAAAGGTATAAGAGCTATAGGACAGAGATTCGTCCTCATAATGAAAATGTTTTTCCTGCTGAGCCAGGTTGTTAATACCAAACGGCTCAGAGCGAAAGTTCATCGCACGGGCTGAAGGACGATAAGCATCCGTCAGAGGATCGCGCTGAGGAATCATTTCACCTT
>Ga0233428_1001769_pt1 | contig 22192 bp, 18 predicted proteins | sample SI_118_April2016_4_FD_179890 | JGI IMG/M metagenome (GOLD analysis project Ga0233428, IMG submission 179890) | Seawater microbial communities from Saanich Inlet, British Columbia, Canada - SI_118_April2016_120_MG | ecosystem: Environmental > Aquatic > Marine > Inlet | place: Canada: British... | reverse complement strand
GGCCCGCTCTTCCATCTCTTGGGCACCAAGATCAAAAGGCGTCGTGACCACGCTTTGCTCAAGCATCAGTCGCCGTGTGCCAATCAGCACCTGGCCCGCCTCGATGCGGGCACGGATGCCACGCCCCGGCATGGCTTCAAATTCATCTGCTTCAGGTAGTTGCAGACTCTGTTGCTGTGCTGCGGCAACCACTGCCTGCGCCAGCGGGTGTTCACTGCGGCTTTCGGCGGCAGCAGCGAGGCGTAGGAGATCTGTCTTCGATTCGGCAACGACATCCATCACCGTCGGTTCGCCCGTCGTGATCGTCCCCGTCTTGTCGAGGACGATGATATCGATCTGTTCTGCTCGTTCGAGTGCTTCTGAGGAGCGAAAGAGGATGCCCACGCGAGCTCCCCTGCCGGTGCCAACCATGACCGCCGTCGGTGTTGCCAGCCCGAGAGCACATGGACAGGCGATCACCAACACCGCGACAAAACGGATCAGTGCCGGTGTCACCCCCACACCCAGCAGCAGCCACCAGAGCAGGAAGGTCAGTGTCGCCACAACGAGCACGACCGGGACAAAGACGGCGGCGACACGATCGGCGAGCCGCTGAATCGGCGCCTTGCTCCCTTGGGCCTGCTGCACGAGGCGTACGATCTGTGCCAGCGTTGTATCGGCACCCACGCGAGTCGCTTCGTAGCGCAAGGCACCCATCTGATTCACCGTCGCCCCTGTAACGAAGTCTCCCGGTTCTTTCTCCACAGGCATGCTTTCACCCGTCAGCATGCTCTCATCGACTGTTGAGTGCCCATCGACGATCCGACCGTCCACGGGGATTCTCTCGCCCGGTCGTACGAGGAGCAGATCGCCGACGACGACTTCCTTCACCGGGAGTTCTTGCTCATGATTGTCACGCACCACGCGGGCGGTGTTCGGTGTGAGACTCAACAATCCCTTGATCGCCTCACCCGTTTCTCCCTTGGCACGCACCTCAAGCAACTTGCCAAGTTTGATCAGTGTGATGATGAGCGCCGCCGTCTCGAAATAGACATGGTCTCCTGCGGCATTGCTCCCCAGAGAGAGGGTCGTCGCAACGATCACGCTATAGCCAAAAGCCACGGAGGAACCCATGGCGACGAGAACATCCATGTTGGCAGAGCCATTGCGCAGTGACATCCAGCCACCGCGGTAGTAGTCGTAGCCAACGTAGAATTGCACAGGTGCGGCGAGGAGGAACATGAGCCAGCTCACTGAAGGATCATGCGCCCAGGTACCAAGCAGTGAGAAATCACGCGCCATACTCAGCACAAAGAGCGGCGCCGCGAAGAGGATACCCACACCTAACTTGCGAGTCTGAGTAGAGATCTCCTGCTTGCGGGCAGCGGCTTCTGCGTCCGCAAGATCCTCACTCGGCGTGCCATCCTGATTCGTCGAGCGCACGACACCATAGCCGGCCCACTCAATGCGCTCCACGAGTCGGTCGACGTCCACCGCCTCGCCATCGAAGCTGACTGTCACCCGTTCAGAGGCATAGTTCACCACCGCATCGCTGACACCATCCGTCTTCTTCAGCGTGCGCTCCACAGTGGCAACGCAATTGGCACACATCATCCCTGTGACGGCGAGAGTCAACTCTTGCTGCATGGGGATTCACTCCGCCGGCGCGAAGTCGATCTCTCGCAGCAGGGCATCGATGGCTTGCCAGTCGGTTGTCTCAGGGTCCCATACGACGGTGACCGTCTTGGCCGCCTCTTCCGCCGTCACCTCCTCCACACCCGCCAATTCGCCCACTTCTCGCTGAATCGTGGCCACGCAGTGGCCACAGGAGATTCCGGGAACGGCGACAGTCTTCGTCATCATCTTCCTTTCTGGGTTTCACGATCTCGAAAGTGGCTCTGCTAACGATAATCGAGATTGTCTCCGGTCGTGCAAGTAGGGAACGATAAAGACCGCCGCTGCACGGCACATCGGCGATGTATTTCCGCCGCGAGGTCAGACGCCAGGTCCGGACCTTCGTCGAAGATACCCCTCGCCGACTGTCCCGTCGTCATGCTGGATTGCCGTAGCCGGCGAAAGCACCGAGCTTGTCGTCACCGAAATCGACAGTGGGCAGGCGCGATCCGTGGCAAAGGATTGTCAACCCCCCCTCACGGTCGGCAGATGGACCTGGCGAGTGCCGAAGTCCGGGAGATAATATTGAGTGATGAGTGAATTACGAATCGGTATCGCTGGCCTGAGTGGCCGTGGACTGCATTGGATCCGATTGATGCAGAAGTTGAAGGGATACAGGATTACGGCGCTCTGCGACCTCAGACAGGAAGCTCTCGACGACGGCCTCGCTGCCGTGGATGGGGAGGACGAACAGGCATGCTTCCGCGACTACGAAGAGTTCTTGAATTTCGACGGTATGGATGCTGTCGCCCTTGTCGTGCGCAGCGAGTACCAGGGCGCTCTGGCCGCCCAGGCGCTGGAGGCCGGTAAGCATGTGAGCGCCGAGGTGCCGGCAGCGCACAGTATGGACGAATGCTGGCGCATTGTTCTGGCACAGGAGCGCAGCGGTAAAGTCTATCACCTGGCGGAGCAGTGTCGCTACGCCGGCTACCTCGACAAGTGGCAGGAACTCGTCCGCAGCGGCGATCTAGGTGACGTGACCTATGCGGAAGGGCAATACCTGCACTACTACACCCGCTGCATGTTTCAGGACCCGCACAGCGGGGCGCTCTTCGGTGTCGATCGACTGCCGGAATTTCCCGACGCAGTGGCTGCCTGGGTCAACCGAATGCCACCGATTCACTACGTCGTCCACGATCTCAGCCCGCTCCTGCGAGTTCTTGACGATCGCGTCGTCGAAGTGATTGGCATGAGTACGGATTCGCCCAGCCGCGCCCATCCAGAGATCCTTTCTCCCGATATGCAGGTTGCCCTGATGAAGACCGAGAAGGGCGCGATGTTGCGTCTTGCGGCGAGTTTCGCCCAGCCGCATCCCGAGAACGACACGCACTGGCAGCAGGTAATCGGCACGAAAGGGTGTGTCGAGTGGCGTCGCGCCTTGGACGATGTGCCGCGCCTCTGGCTGGCGGATGGTGAAGCGCGCGACAAGCAGCCGCAGACCTGGGGCTTTTCGAAGGACCAGGAACCGGAAGAGGCGAAAGGTTCCGGGCATTGGAATCTCGATTTCTACGTCCACGCGGCTTTTCGCGATGCAGTACTGTATGACCAGTCGCTTGAATTCGACGTGTACAAGGCAATGGATGTTGCCGCGCCATCCATCCTGGCCGCCGACTCCATCGACCAGGACAGTCGCAAGCTCGAGGTGCCCGATTTTCGGCCGAATGCCAATCGAAAGAAGGGCGAGGCGCCGTGAGTTTCGCGATCATCAACGACCGGGCGGCACTGTCCGATTACCTGCAGGAAGTCTTCTCAACCTGGGGATTACCGCTGTGCCGGCCAATCGCAGTTGCCGATGTCGATGCGCTCGAGCCTGTCACGACGCCTGTGCTGATCCTGCCGGCGGGCTCAGACGTGGACGCCGCTGTTGAGTTCGCGGCGCGTGGCGGCATCGTCGTGACCATGCTGCCGCAGGGTGCTGTCGCCGCGGCGGCGGGGCTGCAGCGAGGCACTGACAAGGAGACACCCTTGCGTTTGCGTGTCGTCAGTGAACCCTTGACCGGACTCGCCGGTGAACTGCTGCCGATCGTCGGCAGGGCCGCAAATTTCAGTCGCATCGACGATGACGTGCGGGTGCTGGCGTATCTGACGGTTCCCGGTAGCTTCGACGGCGAGTGTGTCGGCATCACCGAGCGCCGCATCGGCGACGGACTCATCGTGGCCTTCGCCTTTGACCTGCCGCATACGCTCATGATGCTGCGCCAGGGAGATCCGGCCAAGGCCGATGTCATTCCACCGGGCGATAACAGGCATCGTGCTTCACATCTCGTCTGTGACCTCGGCGACACGGACGCTGGCTGGATTCCTTTTACGGATCTTCTCAGCCGGCTGTTGGTCGATCTGCTGCTGCGCAGGGTTCATCTGCCGCTGCCACTGTTCGATCATCTGCCGGACGGTGCCTCCGGCGTTGTGCTGTATTCCGGCGACGAAGATCGAGCCGATGTCTCCGCCAACGATACAGAGTTTGAGGCGGTGACCGCCGCCGATGGTCGGATGAATCTGTACATCATTCCCGAAAATACCCAGAGCAGCCCGGCGGACACCGCGAGATATCGGCAGCATCATGACCTGGGTCCGCATGTCGACCTCGTGCCACATGCCGATAAGTCGATCGACGAACGACTCGCCGAGTTCGAGCGCCAGGTGAATCTGTTCCGAGAGAAATTCCAGGTCACGCCGCTGACGGCGCGCAATCACAACCTGATGTGGGTAGGCTACACGGAGCTCGCCGAACTGCAGGCGAGGCTCGGTATCCGCATGGAGTCTAATTTCATCTGCGGCGCTACTTACTTGCGGAGCTTTGACACGGCCCCATACTCGGGTTACGGGGCCGGTATGCCCATGCGCTTCTGCCGGACGGACGGTCAGCTGATCGAACTCTTTCAGCAGCACTTCCAACTGGAAGACGACTGCCATTTCAGCGATGACATTGCCTATTCGACGAAGTTCACGCCGGCACTCTACGAGGCGCACCTCAATCGATGTTTGGATGATATAACGCGCCGCTTTCAGATCCCATATGGAGCCAACCTACATCCGTCCAACTGGGTCAGGTTTTCTGCCACCCAGGGTGAGACTCTCCTTCGTCGCGCCGCCGCCTACGGCCTGCCGATCTGGTCGTTCGATCAGTGGTGCACGTTCTGGTGCGCGCGCGACACCTGGACCTTCGCGGACATTCAATGGGATGGCGTGACGCTGTCCTTCCGGGTCGCGGGCGATGCGGCGCTACCGGGACTGGAGGTCAATCTGCCAGAGGAATACGGTGGCGCGACGCTTGGAGATGTCGCCATCGATGGGGTCCCCGTCACCACGACGGCGGTATCTCGTTTCGGCACCATGCGCGCGCAGATTCGTCTGCCCGATGGTGTCGCCGAGGCTGGTGTGACCGCGAGGTACCGCTCGTAGCGTGCACTGAACCGACGGCGGACCCTACGTCCCGTTACCAGAGGGGCCTGATTGCGCATGCGAGACCGTGCACCCAACCTGATCTACATCGCCTGCCACACCTACACCAGACTCACTGCTAGACGCTCGACGCGATCGCACCTCTCCAGAACTCTTCTGTGAACTCATCCAACTTCTGTGCCGCTGACGCCGGCATCGTTCTCCACGCCCTCGTCTGCGCCCTTGCAGCCGCTACGACTCCCACGATCTGGGTGTCCACCTCCCGCAAGTGCTCCGCCTTCTTCTCCTCGTCTGCCTCCGCGGCAGCACGTGACAGGCAGTAGATCCCCCTCAGTAGTTTGAGCTGAGACGCCACACAGCGCGATTCGGCTTCCATATCCGCTTGGCCCGTCTCTTCTGCCAGAGCTGTGCATCGTTCCGCCGCGCGGATTCTCTCCTCGAAGCTCTCCTCGTCCGGAAACTCCGCCAGTCCCGGCGCCTTCCCCAGCTGCAGCGCCTCGTCGTTGCGGACCGCATCGGCCATATCCGCCAGATCGTTCATCGCCAGCAGGACAGCCGCTTCAATCGGCAGCATTTCCTCGATCCATCGAACGGCCTCTTCGATCTGCGCGTCCTGGCGGCTCGTTGCCCATGCACGAATGAAATCTGCCGCCTCTCTTCCTTTGGCGTTCCAGAACCATGCCAGCATGGAAACGTGGAAGTCACAGAGGCGCCGCTCGACTTCTCCCTTCTCTTCGCCGCCGGCATTAACCGACGAGGGATTGTACCGAACCATGGTATTCCAGTCCGTCATCTGTGGATCCCAGGAGACGGTGACTGTCTTTGCCTCCTCCGCCGTTGTCACCTGCTCGACGCCAGTCGGTTCCGATGCGGGCGCCTCTGGTTCACGAAATAGCGGGACCCTCGCGAGATTCCAAGATGAACCGCCCCTCAAATTGCTCTCCCTATGGACCATTGTCGTTTTCCGTAACCGATTTCAATTACAAACACTTAAGCTACCTATCGTATCCATATTTCTACATTGGCATCGGCATTGCATAGACGATTGCGCCTGGATAACAGACGTGCGATCCCGGGGGGGATTCAGTCTTATAGTCGGGCAGGTGCAGGCTCGTTGGTAGGATGGGACCATGATCACAGTTCTAACTGCGCGTAACCCGCTGGTGACCCTCGCCATGCTGTGGGCCCTGGCCTGGACCGGCTGCGGTGACACAAGTTCCAAGTCTCCCACAGCGATCGGCGGTGATCCCAGTGGGAGCAGCAGTCCAGACAACAACACCTCAGCCCCGACACAGAATCCCCCGGCCGATTCGGGCCCTTCCGACGACTCTGGGTCCTCCGTCGATTCCGGGACATCCACTGAGACTGACCAGCCGCTGGGCCCCCGAATCTTCGATCTCGGTGTCGAAGTGGGCACGCATCCCGGTATGGAAGGTGCCCTCTTCGATGTCATCGATTTTCCGCAGAATGAGATTCTCACCGTCCTCGCACCCGATGCGATCCCTGCCATTACCGATCCCGTCATGCTGTCTCCGGATCGGGTCAACTATCTATCCGGCCGCGATATGGTTTTTGGTGTCGTCATCGATGGCGACGCACGCGCCTATCCTCACAACATCGGCTGGTGGCATGAGATCGTGAATGATGTCGTCGGCGGCCGCCCGATCTGCGTGACCTTCTGCCCCCTCACAGGCACGGGCCTCGTCTATGATGGCGTGGACACCAACGGCGATCGCCTGGAATTGGGTGTCTCCGGGCTTCTTTACAACACCAACCTGGTGATGTTCAACCGCAGTGAGCCACGCTCCTTGTATCCACAGATCTTCTCAACTGCCATGTTCGGCGATCGGCAGGGCCACACCCTCGATCTGCTGCCCGTCGTTGAGACCACGTGGGACACCTGGAAGCGGATGTATCCGCAGACGAAGGTGATGGCGAAGGGCTCGTATTCACTGTCTCGCTACAGCGATTATCCCTATGGCGACTATCGATCCAATGATGGCAACTTTCTGTTTCCTCTGCGCCCCACCCTCGCCACAAATCCCAACTCACAGACGCTGCGCCACGGCACAAAGGACCGCGTCCTCGGTTTGCGCATTGATGGTGATGCGATTGCCTTTCCCTTCGACCAGATGGGCGACCGACAGATCATACACGTGACGATGGGAGGTCTTGATGTTGCCGTCGCTTGGGACGCGGCATCCCGGATGGCCATCCCCTATTCGCGTCAGGTCGCCGGTCAGGTGTTGAACTTCGACGTCGTTGAAGAAGGCTTCCCCTTCTCCATGCGTGATCAGGAAACGGGTACTCTGTGGGACATCCGCGGACTCGCTGTGGAAGGCGAATTGGCAGGCGAACGACTGGCACAACTACCCGCCCACAACGCCATGTGGTTTGCGTGGGTCACGTTCTGGCCAAACACCGAGGTGTGGTCTCCTTGAGACTATTGCCACGGTTTCATCCCTCCCATAGCATCTGGGTCAGGTGCTCTCCCTCAACCCAATTTGTCATCCCTTTAACAGGGATGGAGGATGAAATCCATGCCCGAACGCAGTGAGTACCTCCCCGGCACCTTCAGCTGGATCGATTGTGCGACAACCGATCAAGAGGGAGCCAAGGCCTTCTATAGCAGCCTCTTTGGTTGGAGTTTCATGGACATGCCCGTGCCCGAGGGCGGCACCTATAGCATGGCTATGTTGAAAGACAAGCCCGTCGCCGGCCTGTTTACCAAACCACCCGAGATGCCGGCACCACCGCACTGGTCGAGTTACGTCTCCGTCGAAGACGCGGATGCGACCGCAGCGAGGGCCAAAGAGCTTGGTGGCCAATTGCTGGCCGAACCCTTCGATGTGATGGATGCAGGTCGTATGGCCGTAATCCAGGATGGCGAAGGAGCCGTCGTCTCCATCTGGCAGCCAAAACAGAACACCGGTGCCGGGCTGGTGAATGAACATGGCACGTTGTGCTGGAACGAGCTGATGTCAAACGATCCGGAAGCGGCCCAGACCTTCTATACGGCCCTCTTCAGCTGGACACCGGAACCCTTCCAAGACAACTACACCATTATGAATGTCAACGACCGCGGCAATGGTGGCATCATGAAAATCGGACCTGAGATGGGAGAGATTCCGCCCCATTGGGGAGTGATTTTCGCCTCCGACGATGTCGACGCGAGTGTCGAGTTGGTCACCGGCGCTGGTGGCAGTGTCATCGTGCCTGCCTTCGACACACCTCCCGTCGGCCGAGTCGCCGTCGTCGCCGATCCGCAAGGTGCTGCTTTCAGTATGATCACGCTAGCTGGGCCCGCGGACTAAGGACTCGTGACAGCTGCGTTACGTCAGCTGTACCACAACTCTTCAGATGTCAGGCCGATCGCCTCTGAGCGATCGGCCTGAGTTCGTTCTACCCTCGAGCCTTGTCAGGGCTGCGCGAATCCCAAACGGCGTGGCGAGACGCCTGCGCCCTCGCCACGCAACCGCAACTCGTGCCGAGCCCTATTTCTGCGTTGCTGCAAGTAGCTGAGCGAGGCTGGCCCGCTTGGGAGAGGTTCGTAGTGTTTTCGGGAAGAGGGGTCGATCGACTGGGCGGACGCCGAAGAGGCGTCCCGTTCCCTTGCCAGCCAGCTGCGCCAGACCTGCAATCCCACCTGAGCCCAGCAGCAATGGCACATAGGCACGCTTCGCCCATGTTGCCGGAGCGCGCAGATCGCCGCCACCCAGATCAGCAACCAATGGCCCTGCCTGGGTCTGTGAATGCAGAAAGGACCAGACGGCATAGGTGATGAGTCCCATGTTGCCATCCGCGATGAGAGTCATCGAATCTGGCTGGACGCCTATCTCGACCTGCGCCATGCGCACCGTCGTCAGGATATCATCAGCCTGATGCATATGGGTCGTCTTGCCATAGGTCGTGGCCAGGTACGTATCCGCCTTGCGATCGAATTCCTCAGCCGGGGCTGAGCCCTGTTGCCCGAAGAGCAGCGGAATGACCACGCCCCAGCCGTCGTCCATCAGCTTCCGCACAGGCGCAGAAGGTTTGCCACAGAACGCCGCCCACGCATCCTTTCCCGCCCACTGACGCAAAAGCACCAATGTGCGATTCGCCTTGGTCGCAGGGGGCAGAAAGCGCGCCTGGATGCTGCTGTCCTGCGAAAAACGTCCGTAAGTGATGCTGTACAGACCGGATCGACTGCCCCGATACTGGTGTCGCGCCGGCTGGCTGCGGATGAGAATGTCTTTCTTCTCCGGCAACTCAACCTGCAGCACATCGGTTACGTCGGCAGAGCTTGCGGGTTTTCTGTGCAAGTCCTGCCACATGTCGAACAGCTGTTTGGGTCGACGGATCGCGTCCTTGTAGGGTGGGATCGGTTTGTCGAAGACGAGCAGCCGCTTGCGAGCAGGCACGGGCGTCTCGGTCTCGCCAACTCTCGCTGTGGGTTTGGCGCCACCTTTCATCAGCCAACGCACCATCCATGAATACACCGCCTCCCGTGCGCGACGGTTGTAGTTGTGTCCTTCGTCTTGGTAGAAACCATCGATCGACACGGGCCGCTTGTAGAGGTCGTAGAGCTGGCGCATCGCCGGCAGTTCGCGTTCGCGCATATGATGCGTCCAGTCCCCCGTACAACCCAGCAGCAGCATGGGCCGCGGCGCAATCAGACCGGCGTAGTGGAGATTGCTATACTCCAGATGTAGTCCTGGTGCGTTCTCGCAAACACAGCCGCCCTGCATATGGCCCGAGAGCATGACCGCCGGGGCGGCGACCTTCACCCGCTCGTCCACAGCAGCAAGGAAGTAGGTTTGCGTGCCGCCTCCTGACTCGCCCGTGCAGCCCACACGCTCTGGATCGATCTCCTTGCGCGACAGCAGATAGTCGAGGGCCTTGATCGAATTGTTGAGCTGCAGACCAAACAGACTTAGACCGAGGGTGTTGGCTGCGCCCTTTTCGGGCCCACTGAGTAGTGAACGATGAGATATCTGTCTCGTATCGTCGTCGTAGCCGATCATGGAATAGGCGAAGGACGCGAAACCGAGGAGCGCACTGTTCATCGCCCGGTGTGGGACTGAGTAGTCGTCCAGAGGGGTGGTGCGCGCATTCATCGCGTGACCATGTGGGTGCAGGATCAGTGGCAGACGCGATGTCACCTTCTTGGGCCGATACAGATTACCCGTCAGATAGAGCCCGGGAAGAGTCTCGATGCACAGATTCTCGACGACGAGTCCTTCATGCTCGTAGCGATCCACGACACGACCGCGTGCTCTGAAGGCAGCCGTCTGTGCATTCAGACCAGCACACAGCAGAAGATGTCGACGGATCTGCTGCCGCTGCTTCTTCCAGGCTGCCAGCGTCCCCCAATCGGGAGGGGCCATGGTACTCTGGTAGTTGCGAAATTCGTAGAGTCGGGCGTCGGCGTCTAACATCTGATCGGTGGACATGGATCACGATCCTCGTTTGGGGCCCAGCTGGCGCACAACCGATCGCAGCTGGCGCGAAGCCAATGACAGATGGCGCGAAGACTATGACACGGCCCCTGTGAACGCCACCGGCAGCCGAACACCGTTGGCAGAAAAGGGTTGCACGGGGTGTAGGGGTCTAACAGATTCGCTCTCGACAAGCAAACCCATCCTGGAGTCGACAATCGCATGGCGACGCACAATCCCTACATCACACCCAAGCTCTTCAAGTTCTTCCGCGAGTTGAAGAAGAACAATGATCGTGAGTGGTTCGAGGCGAACAAGCAGCGTTATGAGGATGAGGTGCGAACGCCGCTGCTGACATTTATCGATGACTTCGCCGAGCCGCTTTACAAGATCAGTCCCCACTTCCGCGCCGATGCGCGAAAAGTGGGAGGATCCCTTTTCCGCATCTTTCGCGACGTGCGCTTCTCGAAGGACAAGACGCCTTACAAGCTTCAAGCGGGTGTGCATTTCCGTCACGAGAATGCCAAGGATGCGCACGCGCCGGGTTTCTATCTGCATCTGGAACCGGGAGAGGTGTTCTTTGGCGCCGGCATCTGGCACCCGGAAACGGCCGTCGCTCGCCAGATTCGCGCCGCGATTGTTGAACATCCGGATCGCTGGAAGAAAGCGATGAAGAGTGCGCCCTTTGCCAAGCATGGATATGCACTGGCTGGGGAATCGCTCAAACGGCCCCCGGCCGGTGTCGATGCCGATCATCCCCTCCTGGAAGATCTGAAGCGCAAAGACTTCATCGCCGTTGCCGCTTCAACCGAAAAGGAGGTGTGCGCTCCTGACTTTCCGAAACTCTTCGCCGAACGCTGCAAATCGACCTCTGCCTTCGTGAAGTTTCTGAGTGAAGCCGTGGAGCAACCGTTCTGATCACACAGATCACCAAGGGCCCCGTCGATCTGGTCACACCGAAGGACGGGGACAACTTTCGCTATGGCCTCGGTTTTCCACTGCAGGTGGGACCGCGCCAGGCGGCCTTGCTGTGTAACCTGCGTACCGAGCAGATGCCCACGGGTGACTTCGAGAATGGCGCCGACGTGCTGTTTTTCGACGATGTCGATGCGATCTCTCGATCCGTTGCCGTACCGATCACCCGCAACGAGCGAATCACCGATCCCGAGACCGGTTCGTCACGGATCATCATCAAGTATCCCATCGTGGGCGGCTTTGTTCCTTTCGGCGCACGACACGCCGACGGCCAGGCCCATCCCCACGCTGGGACAGGCTTCGGCATCAGTGAAGCCCTCGACTTTCCCATGCTGCCAGATGGTTCCTACAGCAAGGCAGACAAGACAAAGAGCATGATTCGTCGAGCGGTTGTGCATCAATTCACCTACGATGGCAGAACCTTCACAGCGCATGAGGATCGAAGCGGTGATAATCTGCTCGCTGTGCCGAACTCTGACTGGATCGTCTACGTCAACGGCCTGCACACAGCCATTGCTGATGGTGACGACCTGCTCTATCCGGCGTGTGCCACCACAGGTGATGCCGCCCTCTGTTATCCGACGCCGACGGCAGCGGGGGTCTCTCGCTGGCAGTTCAAGGAGGGCCGCTGGCAGTTGAGCCACTTCGAACCCGTGGCTCTGAGTCGGCGGGCCGATCAACCGCGGATTCTGTACGATGAACCCATCGAACTGGCGGCGGCCGAACCCAGCCTGGTTCGCGACCACGATGGATCCCTGCTCTTCACGGCGCGTTTGTGTGGCGACGATGAAGAGGATCATGTGATTCGAGTTTGGCGCTCGAACGATGGTGGGAGGTCCTGGTCGATCGTCATCGATCAATCGCAGGCCCGCGGTCAGGCGCCGATCACCATCAACCGGGCCTCAGACGGCACGATCTATCTGGCCGCCAATACCCGTGGCCGCGAGCGGGATCAGTTGTGGTTATGGCCGCTGAATGAGCAGCGAACTGGTCTGTTGGAAGGGCTGGAGATACGCGATGCCCTCGAAGAATTCGGGCCGCCACCGACGGGCCCCGTGTGGTTCATGGATCATCCCACAGCGGTCACCCTGCGGCTCGCCGGTGGGCAGTGGCACCATGTGCTGGTCTATCGATTGATGGATCGTGGCGAACACGCAGGGGCGGCGCCACCACCCCAAACGGGGATGTATGTGGAGGAAGTGATATCAACGGGAGCGGCGATCCCGGAGTGGCATTTCGACGAGTAGATGATTCGTGCTGGTGGAGGGTCACCCGGTCCTACTCAATCAGTGCCAGCGCCATCTCCAATTCTTCGACACTGGCTACCGCCACCAGGGCCGTATTGACATTCTGATTCTTCAGCACCCATGCCACAGCGGGCCCCGTCTCGGCGGCTTGTTCACCGGGCTGAGCAAGCTCCTTCCAGGGGCCGGCGCTGAAGGAATACACCAGATCGATCTCGCCACGCATACTCTCACCCAGCGGCGACAACTGCATCAGCGTCTCTTTCGTCGCCGTCGTCCAGTCCGTCGAGTTCTTGTGTGACCAGCTCAGGTATTGCCCGCCGAGAGCTTTCATGATCAACACGCCCTTGCCCTGCTCGGCGGCCCGCGCAATGCCCGGTTCCTGGCCGCGACAGACATAGTTGTAGATCACCAGATCCGCATCTGCACCGGCCTCAGGACCCTGCTCGAGATAGATCTTCTGGTCCGCCTCGAAGTGGCGAATCGTGCACAGGGCGCGAATCTTGCCCGCCCCCTTCAGATCTTCGATCCGCCGGCGCAGCGCTTCATCGCCCACAAAGGCGTAGTGATGGACGCGAAGAATGTCGATCGCTTCACGTCTCACATTGGCCAGGTGTTTATCGACCGTCGCTTCGAGATCATCTGCCGTGGGAGCCCCCACCTTGAGCGAGAAATGGCGTTCGTCACTCGCCCCCTTCAACTCGTCGGGTATGTGGACCTCGTCACCGTAGCCCATGTCGAAGAGATTGATACCCATCTCCTCGGCACGCAGATAGATCCGTCGTTTTTCTTCAGGCGGCGGATGCGCTGTTTCGCCCTCCCAGTAATGGGCCAGCAGACCTCCCAGCCCGACCACACTTAGGCGCATTCCTGTGTTACCGAACTCCCGATACTCCATGATCTATCCTGTCCTTCTCACGCCAGCTGCAGTTGCCGCCAGCGGTCATAGTAAAGTTGCGTCTCGGGTGGCAGCGCCGCGCGAACACTGTCGGCCATGCGCCAGCGAAAGCGATCCTCCAGTGGCTCAGGTGGATCGTCTGGCAGATGCCGAACCAGAGCCCCCATGACGGCGAGTCGTTCCGGCGCAGCGGCGGGCAGGCAGCCGCGATGGATAGTGTTGCCATTCCAGAACACGGTCTGCCCCTTCTTCAGCACGATCTGCCGCGCCTCGGGCAGATCGGCAAAATGATCGTTGGTCAATGCCTCGTGCTCCTGCTCGGTTCGATACCGCAGGTGACTGCCGGGCACGAGCCAGAGACAGGCATCGTCGACGAGAGCCATGTGCCACTTCACCAGATTTTTGCGCAGGCGACCGAGGATCTCCATCTCGACCTCTTCACTACCGTTGCGCTCTTCCTTGCCGAAGTCTCGATGCCAGCCCGTGTCGTATTTGTCTTGTCCCGGAACGACGAACAGAGCCATCCACCCCAGTCGCAGGTCTGTGCCGAGCAAGGCATGCACGTAGTGGAGCAACGGCGGGCAGCACAGATACTCAGCGAAGATGGGCTCGCCGAACTCGGGGGCGATCACACCAAGAATGTCGTACTTCGTATCGCCGGGTCCATCCGTGCCAATGCGGTCCGGGCTCGACACGACAGCGCCGGAGCGAACCTTGGCGTTGGCACTGCGCGCCGCGGGAATCATCCGCTCCACCATCTCAGGTGCGATGGCGTCGTCGACGATGAAGTAACCCTCTTTGTGATACTGGGTGATCAACTCTTCTGGAACCATGCCCGTCATGTCATCTGCACACCCGGCCACTGGTCATCACTGGCCGTGATGTCGACGGTGATCCCATCTGGATCTTCTACCTTGAAGGCGCCCTCTTCGATGTTCTTCACATCCACGGGTATCTTGCCCGCCAGACCGTCCGAGAAGATCTCGTATCCCATCTCCAGCAGACGGGACGCAGCAGCTTCCAGATCACTTACACGCACACCGATATGCAAGTAGTCGAGCATGCCACTCACATGGGGCGGGCGCGAAGGACCCTCATGTTGGAAAATGCGGAAGTTGTGGTAGCCGTCACTCAGATCGAAACTGCCATCCCGACTGGCCACAACGGGGATGCCCAGACCGTCACGCCAGAATCGAATGGTCGCTTCGAGATCACTGGCGCGGATACCGACATGCACGAGCGTGGGAGACAAGATGAACTCCTCCTTTTTGGGGGATCGTGCTTACGAGTGTTCTGGGGACTGGCTATTCTCGCCAGGCAGGTTGCGTGACGTGCACCATATAGGCACGCTCCGGCACGGTGATCACCACCTTGCTGCCTTTCTCGATGTAACCAAGATCGCCAGCACGAAATGTCACACTCTCCTCGCCATCCTCCTGCAGATCGAGAGACCCATCAAGCATGTAGAACACTTCATTGTATTCGAAGGTCCATTCGAGCCGACTCGCAGCCGCATACTCAGTGAAACCCGCCGATAGACAGTCGTCTGCACCGATGATGGGATCCGATACTTGCACGGAGGCACCGGGGGCGTCGAAGGTCTTCAACTGTCGTTGGTTGGACGGCACAATACGGATCATCTGTTTTCCTGGGTCGATTTACGATTCTGTATCAGGCAGTGGGTGCTGGCGCACGCTGCCGTCGAAGGCGTGGCGCGTCCAGGACTTGTGCGGCCAGTCATCGAAGCTGGTTGGGATGTAGTGATTCGCCAATACATGGCGAGCGGAGCCTGACTCGACAATCTGCCCACCATAGTGGACGAGTCGACCGTCGAAGAATACCACACTGCCCTTGTTCACCCTGACCGGTATCTCGGGCAGATCATTGTGTTTCGCCAACTCGTCAACGGCGACATTGTAGTCCACACCTTCGAACTCGCCGCCTGCCTCAAAATCGGCCTTCGTCAACAGACGTTTCTTGTGAGAACCAGGCTGTACGTAGATCGTGCCATTCGCCTCGTCGATGTCCATAAAGGCAAGCCAGGCAGAAATACAGGCGGGCAGGTAAAACTGATCCTGATGTCGACCTTGCTCCGATCCTTCCCAGAAATACATCGTCTGGATTCCCTCTGCTTCATCTCCGTCAAAGCAGTCACGCAGCGGTGCCTGCAACTGCGGCAGCACGAGATACTCAAGTGCCTTGGGGTCATAGTTGTGCTGATTGTGCGTCCTGCCTCGTTCGCCAATTTTTCGAGGTGCGAAACCTTCCAGCTGTTTGCTGCCATCGGCGAGCTGCACCATGTGATCGATGAAGTGATCACACTCAGCATCTGAGAGCACACCCTCAATAGCAACAAAACCTGCCTCGTCGTACTCCGCCTTCTGCTGCTTGTTCAAGCCTTCCATTCAGCGTTTCACCGGTGGAGTCTCTCGATTTGTCGAAATCATCTCCGTATCCCACAAGCGCGAAAATTTGAGGGCCCGCGGACAGTGTGGATAGGCTTCCTCCACCTTGATCAGCAGCCCTTGCTGAAGAGCCGCATTGTCGTCGGGATCAAAGACATTCAGATCCATACCCCGCTCACGCAGGTCGTCTTCACTCACGACCTCGGCCTGACCATTGACCCGTGCAGTGTAATCCATGCCGGGTATGAAAAACACCAGACCCACCCGGGGATTGCTATCGATGTTGTCGTAGGACTGAAACAGATTGTTGCCACGGACATCTGGCAGCAGCAGATGCCGCTCGTCGATGATCCTTGCGAACCCAGGCGTGCCGCCCTTTGGGGACGCATCGCAGTTGCCGTCACCGTCGGCTGAGGCCAGCACCGCGAAGGGAGCGTGACGAATGAAGTTCTGCACAAATTCGTCGAGGTAATCGACGACTTTCGTGCGTGCTCGTTCGCTGGGTGTACCAAAGGTCTCTTGATAGCGATTGGTCGGTGCGACATCAGTCATCTACTGCTCCTCGTCTTCAGGTGTAGGATCTTGAGATAGGGTCGTGTGGCCCATCGGGCAAGTTCCACCCTGGACCGCGCCGTGATCGTCGATCATCTTGGCACCGCTATCCAACGGGAGATTGAGCAATGAGCGATGATCGAATACGAGTCGGTGTGATCGGTGTCGGCCGCGGGCGTTCCTTCGCTGGTGGCGCATCAGATACGGTGGGCATGAAGCTCGTCGCCCTCTGTGATCAGTGGGAAGAGAAACTCACCGAGGCAGGGGAACAGTTCGGCGTCGCCACGTACACAGACTATGACGAGTTCCTGCAGCACGATATGGATGCTGTCGTGCTCGCCAACTACTTCCACGAGCATGCCCCCTTCGCCATCAAGGCCTTACGTGCCGGCAAACATGTGATGAGTGAGACCGCTGCCAACACGACCCTCGCTGAGGGTGTGGAACTATGCAGAGTCGTCGAGGAAACAGGTCTCATCTACATGTTCGCCGAGAACTATCCCTATACCGTCTTCAACCAGGAGATGCGGCGCGTCTATCGCACGGGAGAGATCGGTGCCGTGACCTATGCCGAGGGGGAGTACAACCACCCCATGTCACCCGACGCGAGACTGCGCATCGCCCCCGGACACCGGCACTGGCGTAACTGGATTCCATCCACCTATTACTGTACCCACGCGCTGGCACCACTGATGTATATCACAGACACCATGCCAAAGCGCATCAACGCCTTGTCGATCTCGTGTCCAACCGCAGAGCAGCAAGTCACCGCCGTTGGTGATTCGGGCTCTGTGATTCTATGTCGCATGGACAATGGTGCCGTCTTTCGCCTCTTCGGGCTCGTTTTGCCAGGACACAGCAATTGGTATCGGCTTCATGGTGACCAGGGTGCCATGGAGATCACTCGCGGCGGCGGCTACTACGGTCCGGGGCAGGTGCGAATCTGGCACGAAGACTGGAACATGCCCGAGGGCGCAGAGACCGAACGGGTCTACACACCCGAATGGCCAGAGCATGGCGAACTGGCATCCCAAGCCGGGCACGGCGGCGGAGATTTCTGGACGCCTTTCCACTTCGCCAATGCCATTCGCTCAGGTGAAGCGCCGTTTCTTGATGTGTATCGCGGCGTCGCGATGTCATCCGTAGGAATCGTCGCCTGGAAGAGCGCCCTCGAGGAGGGGGTCCCTCTCGACATGCCCGATTTCCACGACGAATCGAATCGCAAACTCTTCGAAAACGATCATTGGTCACCGTGGCCGCAGGACGCGGGCCCGGGCCAGCCACCGCCGAGTATCCACGGCTTCCGCGATCCCCATCCCACGGGACTTGCCCACGGTCGTGAGGTGTGGAAGGAAATGGGCTACACGGGCGAGGATATCTGACAATTCTCGTGATGACTACCGAGGCGACGCTTTCAGCAACGTGATCTGCCCCTGATTCGGGCAGGCGATCTCACCAACACCATCACCGTCGAAATCGGCGATAATCGCCCACCCGAGAGGCACGGGAGACGTCCAACGGATCTCACCCTCACCATTTGAATCGGTGCCGATACACCAGGTGTCGACGAGGAACTCGCCCTTGCCGTCCCCATCGACATCGGCGCAAAGCACCGGGCCACTCGGGGCTGCAGGCAGGTCAAGGGACCACTTTGTGTCCCCAGTCCACAGATCGCGGCAGACGAACTTGGTGCCGTTGCGCAAGGCATAGCCAACCTCGAGAACACCATCTCCATCCACGTCGATGAAACCGATCCGATCCGGCGTGTCGTAGCCGACCTCTTCATGCCAGAGACCGTTGCGTGGATCTGGCCCCGCGACGCCAAAGCGTCCGTGGCCATGATGGATAAGCCAATGCGGTTGCGCATCGGTGTCGTGTCGATAGATGGGACTGAAACCGTTGTAGAGAGAGATCGCAGCGACGGCTTCGTCCTCCGGACGCACATTCGGACCGCCGAAAAGCGCGGCGAATTCTGCATCACCGCGCAGGAAAGCCATGTAGCTATACATGTCCCAGGCGATCTCCTCTGCACCATCCCCGTCGAAATCGAAGGCGCCGGGAATACCACACGGTCGGTAGGCGCGAATCACCTTGTCGTCGTGAAAGGTGCCGCGAAACCAATGGACATGTCCGTCAAGGCCGTCGAGCAGATACGTCCCCTCCTGTACCCTTCGATGACTGTACACACTGATCGCCACGGCGGGGCGAATCCGGTCCCCATCGATCAGGAAGTCGCCCGCATTCCAGGCGACCACCTTTCCTTGATCGTCTGTCCGCGCATCTGGCAGGGTCGTGTGCCAGAGGTCGGCGCCATCGTGGCGACGAGCTCTGACGGTCAGCTCACCCGTTGCAGAGGCAGCGGGAATCACCCACTCCAGTTCGCCATCCCCATCCAGATCGTATAGCAGCGGACTAAGCCTGGCGGTTTCACCAAGAAATGACTCGTCCATGATCTGACGCGGCCCTGCGTCGTCAAAGGCCCATGCCTTGGCCCTGCTGCCGGACATGTGGGCGAAGAGGGTTGCCCTCGGCCGATCGCTCAGCTTCTCGGCACTCCGAGTCACGGCGCTCAATGTCGGCGCCGAGCCACCACGCAGGTCGAAGGGAATCCGTTTCACCGCGTTACCCTGTATCGGCCACGTACTCTGACCCAGTGAGGACGCCACGTGTAGTGTTCCAGCACGCCAGGAAGCTGCAGCCGCTGGCGCGGCAACCAGATCGGGTTTGTCGATTGCGTCGATTTTCGCGAGGGTGGATCCGTCCAATCGAAGGACTTGCTCCCCGTCAGAATCCACGACGCGCAGCAACAGGTCATCGCCCGCCGCTCCCGGTACAGAGACGACTCCCCAGGGTCCTGCATGGTCGAGTTCCAGCAAAGTCCTTGGTCGCTCATTGAGACAGACCAATTGCAGTGGGCCCTGCTCCGGTGTCGCCCCGCTTGCAGCAGGATGTACGAAGAGCACGGATTGCTTGTTGGCGCCAAGACCGGAAACGAAACTCGAGCACCATTGATCGGCGAGCTCAACCTTCACTTCTCCCGTCGCTACATCGCGTGCACGCACGAAGGAGCGGAAGTCATTCTCCGGATCACGCACGTTGTACAGCACTTCCTCCACGCCATCGCCATCGACGTCTTCAACACCAAGAAACTCGACGGCCACACCGGGTACGACGTATACCTCGCCATAGTACCGATCCCACGCCAGGTCAGCCGTACCGTCGTCGTGCAGATGCAAGCCGTGAACATGAGTTTGCACCATCTCCGACACAACGACGATGGACCGCTGACCACCTGTACCGGTTGCAATGCGCCATGGACCATAGTTGCGACGGAAGTCACCCTCCAACTCATACTGGGTAGCGGCAAGGGGCGTGCCAGTGGCGGCGTCAAAACTCTGACAGCGATGGTGGCGGACATTCCACAGGATCGCTGCATCTACGGACAGATCGAAGGCGACGTCGCAGCCATGGTCAGCACGGACGGGCCACACATCGTCGGCGATCACCTGGTGCCGCCACGCCTCACGCACCGTACCATCGCTTTCGAATGCGAGCAGCCAACCCGTGTCGCCGTATTGCTCGAAGACAGCCGCCTGTAGGCCGGGTGTGCCTGGCAGGACGGCGCCGACGCAGACACGCAGATCGACGTGGGGTGGATCATAGGTCTGCTGCCAGCGAATCTCTCCAGTAGCGCCATCGATGACCCATAGCCGATTCGCCCGGCGCAGGAGGGCGACAACTCGTCCATCGCCAAACAGATCACCCCAGAAGACGAGATGCCCGGAGACAGGCGTCGTCCAGCGGCACAGTGGTGACGCCACGTCATAGAGAGCCAGTCGTCCATCATCGACGAGAAAAGCTGGCCCCGTCGGTACATCAACCGCTCTGATCCAGTGATAGGCGCCCGGCACGTCGATCGACTGCCATACCTCAGGTGCATCTGTCATATTGAGGCACAGCGGTGAGAAACCAGTCAGCTGTTTGTCGTGGAGCGTACGGGGCCAGTCAGTCTGATTGATCTCCGCTGAGCGAACCCCCGGCATCAGCGGATGAGTCTGTCTTGGGCTATCCATGGCGGACTCGGCAGATCAGACGCCGGGCAGGGTTGCCGTGTCCCCTGTTTCCTGCTGCCAGAGCCGCAGGCGTGCCGCCATCGAACGGATACGATCTCGATGTTCTGGACCGTCGAAGAGATTCGTCACTTCACCGGGGTCTGAGTTCAGATCGAAGAGCTCTCCCTGATCAGCAGCACACAGGGTCAACTTCCACCGATCGGCTGTCACGACGCTACGCCAGGGAGCGGTCTTCATCATGTTCAACTGATCCACCCGCTCGGGTGCCATCGTATGTGAACTTGCCGCCGAGGTCAGATCACGATCACCGATGCCGTTGTGCTGGATGAAGACATCGTTGTCCGCCAGATCTTCCTCACCTCGCAGAACGGCGGCACGGCTGGCGCCCGGCAGAGTCGCAGGAATTGACTGACCGAGCATCTCAAGCAGCGTCGGCACGAAATCGATCTGGCTGAAATTCCCACTGACACGACGCTGTTGCTCGCTGAGCCAGGGCGCCCTTACCAGAAGTGGCACGCGCGCCGATTCCTCGTAGGGAGAGCGCATTTCGACATGCCCGTGAGTGCCGACCATCTCGCCATGATCGGACGTGAAGACGACCATCGTATTGTCGCGGATCCCGGCGTCATCGATCGCCCCAAGAATGCTGCCTACCATGCCATCCACGAGAGAGACACAGCCATAGTAGTTGGAACGCATCTGACGGAATCCAAGATCTGTCGTCAAATCAAAGTGCGGCCCCGCCGGACGACGGCCGTGATGTGTGTCGCCACCATACTGAGACTGCATCCAGAACTCGGCACGGATACGATTGAACAACGAATGACCCTCTGGGAACTGTCGGAAGGTCTCCTCTACGGGCAGGGTCTCCGGATCATAGAGATCGTCGAAGGGACTCGTGAAGGGCGGATGTGGCTCCTTGGAGCTGACATAGAGCACGAAAGGCTCTTGCGCGTTGCGCTCGATAAATCGTGCCGCTTCCTGGCCGATCCACGTCGCCATGTGGTACTCATGCGGCAGTTGCGAACGAAAACGCTCGGAGAAATACTTCCCCCCTGGGTGCGGTGCGTCAGGTTCAAAGCCATTCTCTACGAGCCACTGGTGATAGGGCGAGAAACGATGTTTGTAGCTCTCGTCAGTGTACTCGTGCCACCAGTGATCGAAACAGGGCGACCACTCATCGAAGCCGTGTTGGGCAACCACTTCGTCTCCCAGATGCCACTTGCCGACGTATCCGGTGTGGTATTCATCGGCGAGCATTTCGGCGATCGTCGGCAAATCTGCTGGCAGGATGTGACGATTCACAGGCATGCCTGCATCGATCGGATATTGCCCACACATGATCGAGGCTCTTGATGGGCAGCAGACGGGCTGCGTCACATAGCAGTTGTCGAAAACGAGACTCTCGCTGGCGAGCCCATTCAGGTGCGGCACCTGGATCCAGTCGTTGCCATAACAGGCCATCGTATCACGACGTTGCCGGTCGGGCAGGATGAAGACGAGGTTGGGCCGGTCCGGTGTGGCCGTCATCCCTCTATGCCCCAACGATCAGCCACTTCACGTGTCATTT
>Ga0233428_1001765_pt1 | contig 22250 bp, 26 predicted proteins | sample SI_118_April2016_4_FD_179890 | JGI IMG/M metagenome (GOLD analysis project Ga0233428, IMG submission 179890) | Seawater microbial communities from Saanich Inlet, British Columbia, Canada - SI_118_April2016_120_MG | ecosystem: Environmental > Aquatic > Marine > Inlet | place: Canada: British... | reverse complement strand
CATCCAGAAGAGCATGAACATGGCGATAGGAGATAAATCAACGGCGAACATGGGCTCCATAACGATGGACGGGTCCAAGGTAAAGGGCCGTGTGTTGAACAACGCAAAAGTCAATGAGTCGATGAACATGGCAGTCGGCAAGGGATCGACGGCCAATATGGCATCGATTACCATGAAGAACTCAAAAGTAGGTAAGAGTGGAATGATCCACAATAAAGCAGATATTGAAAAAAGCATGAATATGTCTATAGGCAAGGATAGCGAAGCCAATATGGGCTCTATTTCACTGGAATAGGCGTGGTTTGTAAGGTGTTAATAATTGTGATATGCAGGTAGTGTGTTGCATTTCAGTACACATGATGCCTGCAGTGGTGAGAACTGATTCGGAGTGATCTGTTTTCCGTGTGATAATAATGAGACCTTTGTGGTTTACGTACCCATTTATTGATAGGTTAAATCTATGAGGCATCCAGTTGTTGTTGCGTTAATGAGTGTTAATGAATATTGCAGTAAATTTATGTATAAAGAGAAAAGGAGGTAAACTTAATGTATGGTAAATGGCTGATCATATTAATATGTGTATTTTCTGTGTCCGTGATAGCTGCAGGTACAAGTATGGGAGGAGACCTGGATGATGGTATTTCAAAATACACTGATGATCCGATATCAAAGGATGATGAGCTGGGTAAGCCTGACAAGAATCTGAAATTTGTTGTCCTTGATGCAATTATGAAGGCAAAAAATATGGGAGGAACTGAAGAAGGCAAAGATAAAAATTCTAATAGTATTGTAATAGGGCCGGGTGCTAATCTGGCAGGTGCTGTAATAATTAATGCGCCTCAAAAAGAAAAAGAAAAAGAAAAAGAAAGACCATAATTTATTAATCTTAGGGGCGATAAATGGAACAATCTGTTATGAATGTGTATTTCTTAAGAAAAATCAAGCTTGTGTTTACGGTATTATCCATTTCCTGTTTTGCATTCTCGTGTGCCACACTGGATCCCCAGAAGGTTGATGTGGAGCTTCCTGAGACAGAACCAGCTAAGAAAATAACACGATATTACAGTGTGCTGGACGATTTGGGTTTGATGACAGAGATCTATGATATTAATGAAATGAAAATACAGTGTGTCAGTATTGATGATAAAACAGGTGCGTCACGTAGTACACAAGGTGAAATTCCTGCAAGGATTACAGAAATGGTGAAGAGTACGTTAAATTCTATCGGAGGAAAAATTATTTATATTCCATACGATCCTGAATTCATTCAAAATCAAAAAGCAAGTGGTTATGCTCAATTTAATGAAAAATTGACTGCTCCACAAGTAATACTCACCGGGGGTATTACTGAATTTGACCGTGGTTTGGAAACAAGGGGAGGGAATACAGATATTGCAGGCCAGAAGAACATTGCCGCTATCCCTGAATGGGTCCAGGGTAGTAATGTCGGCCTTCAATATGGAGGTAATGCTAAATCCGGTCTGGCAAGGATTACGCTGGATTTCAATCTGCTGGATTTCACAAAAATGATTGGTATAGCGAAGATGAATACAGTTAACAGTATGGAAGTGGGCAAGGCCATGAAGGGCAAGGAATTGGCAGTCAGTATTCTCGGGATATCATTTGGAAGAAAAGGGACTATTAGAAAGGTCCAGGGTAGACATGAAGCGGTCAGGTTACTGGTAGAGCTCAGCATGGTTCAGATCGTAGGAAAATATAGGGCTCTACCATACTGGCGTTTGCTTGGAGATGATGCTATAGAGGACAAGGTGGTTATACACAAACTTGAGAAATATTATAATAAACTGACTGAGTCTAAGAGGATAAGGTATGCGCAGGAATATTTATTTCTGCATGGATATAACGTTACCGCCCACGGAGAGATGGACACTAGAACAATCTCTGCATTACAAGATTTTAAAAGGGGTAATCGTTCTGGGGCAGATGAGATTAACTTTGTCACGTTTAAGGACCTTTATCTGACCGTTCCGATCAATGAAGATGTAAGGGTCAGGCGAGATGCGATAACCGATTATCATGCAAAGCAACAACATAAGGATGAGCATGAGCAGATTGCCTTGCAGCTTGCACAGCAGCAGCGACAACAGCAGCAGCTTGCACAGCAGCAACAAACTGTCCTGGTCGAAAGTGACAGTGAAACTGGACAGGGTTCTCAGGCTGAAGTCAAGGTTCAGGTGGAAGAGGTTAAGGCACAGGTACCGCCTGCTTCCAGGAAAAGGCCTTCAATAGGCAGGATCCTGAATGATGATGAGTGGTAACCTAATACAGCTGTTATGGGGGACTTTTATGAGAATAGTAAATCTGGCAACTATAAGGTGTGTATTTGTCCTGGTTCTTACCTGTTCATTATCATGGGCGGGTAATGAGGAGATTATTAAGGAGAGAATCCAGGAATTGGATGCCATGAATAAAGACGTAATTGAGCAGGTACCGGATATACCTGAAGATGGGGAGATCAGATTAAAAGGTGATATTATAAAGAACGAGGGATCGATTGACATTTCCATTCTCCAGAAGGAAATAGATGCAATAAAAACAAAAAATGTGACGATTAAACTGGGCAACTACAGGCAGAAAACAGATAAGAATGAAGATGGAGACATTAAAGTAGACGACGATCTGAAAGATTCTGCACTTACTAATGAAAGAGCTTTTAATATTGATCGAAATCAACAGGAAACAAGTTTTCCAGATGAAGGGAAGGAAACAGGAAATGAAGATAAAGATGAAAGTTTTTAAGAGCCTTATTGTGTTAATCTGTATTTTAAGTGTATCTTCGTCTTTGCTGGCAGGTAACAAAAAAATTATGACAACACGGGCCGCAATGGTGGTAGCGGAGCGAGCTCTTGTTGAAAGTGTTCACGGCTTTAAATTGCGTGGATCTGAGAGTGTTGTCGATATGATTGCGGCAGGTTTTAAGGGGACTGCAGAATCAAAAACCTCTTATACCATCAAGGGTATAAAATTTGAGAAAGTTAATTATGACGCAGAGGCTGATATAGCTCAGGTTATCGCATATGTAAAGCTGCCAAGCATTAAGACCATAGAAGGCGATGTTATTAACCTCAATAACAAGGTTTTCAAGCGTGTCGGCTTTGCCTCTTCCACACCAAAAATGGCGCCTAAACTGAAGGCCCTGAGAGCTGCGGAAATTGATGCGTATATGCGCCTGATCAAAAGAATCATTGGTTTTAAACTGGAAAGCCATACGACAGTAGAAAACTTTATGCTGACATCTGATGAGGTGAAGACAAAAGTGCACTCTACACTTTGTATGGCAGAATTAAAAGCATATGATTGGGATGAGTTGGGAGATGCAACGGTTATTATGTCTATAAATGTTAAAGATATTTCAGACATGCTTGGAGAAAAGATAGTTGGTATAGAAGATGATTTCGTGGTGGTCGAAGGGCAGGGCGCGGCAATAGATGATTTCAAGCTGGTGGAAAAACAATAAATGTGATAGCGGTTGAGAGCTCCAGTTACACCAGCCTGATCACACATTAAATACAATAATTCTGAAATACAGAGAAATGAACTCTGCAAGTGATTAGCTACTTTATTGTAATCCTTACCCGCAAACTTGTCAAAATACCCGCCCAGTGTCTATATTAGTAATTTATAGCATGATTCAGAAGAGATAATATGTTCTGGAATTATACTAAAAAGAGAACAGGCATGGATTATTTAAAATTATTTTTGGTTTGCCGTTTGATTGTTTGGTTTTCTGTTTTGCTAATATTTCCCCAATTCTGTAATGCCGGCAGTCTTTTAATTGAAGGTGGGGCTGGTCGAGTAGAGATTAACGGCGTAGATGTAGATAAAATTGAGAGTATCAATATTAACAGTAGTACAAATTCCGGATGTGTTGAGGGTAGCGGGGTTAGGAGTACTCATAAAAGAGAGATTGATTATTTTAATCAAATAGATATTTCAGGTGTTTTTGATGTTAATATTGAATGTCAGAAGGAGCAATACGTGGAGGTGACAAGTGACGACAATATTTTGCCTTATGTTGTTACTAAAGTGAAGAGCCGCACACTGTTTGTCACCGTCAATAAATCTATCTGCCCAAAGTCCGGGCTAGAGTTGAACGTTTCAGTAAATAACATGGAAAAGGTTTCAGTAGACGGGGCAAGTGATCTGGTGATTACCCGGGTTGACAATCAAGAGCTTGTCATGGATTTAGACGGTTCGGGTGACATTGTGGCTTCGGGTAAAACAGTGGAATTTGTTGCCAGCATAGCAGGTGCTATAGACCTGGACGCAAAAAATCTAAAATCTGAAAAAGTTCGGATCTCTGTTGCGGGCGCGTCTGATTCTAGTATTTACGCATCGAAAAAGCTTCATGCCGATATAAGTGGTGTTGGAGATATCTATTATTATGGTAATCCGGAAGAGATCATAGAAAATATTTCTGGTGTGGGTGAACTAATAAAGGAGTAGAACCAGAGGTCTAATTAGCATAAAAAAAAGAGATGAGAAAATATAAAAACCGGTATTGTATTTTAGTGCTTTGCATTGTAATTACTTGTAGTGTCTCTTTTGGAGAAGAGCAGGAGGTCATTTCAGAGGGTGTTGGTGATATGGGGTCTGCTTCTAAGACGATCGCGAGAGACACTGCTATTGAAGATGCTCTCAGGAGGGCTGTTGAACAGGTAGTTGGCACGTTTATTTCGTCTGAGAGTATGGTGTCAAACTTTACATTACTTTATGATCGTGTGTATTCTAAATCGTCAGGGTATGTAAGATCTTACAAAATTCTCAGCGAAAAGAAGGAGGAGGACCTTTATGTCGTCCGGATCAATGCGAAGGTGGGGCTGGGCAGTCTCTCCGGTGATCTTCAGGCAATCGGCCTGTTAATAAGCAGAAAGCATAATCCCAGAATAATGGTCATAATGGGTGAAAGCATTGCCGGGAGCGAGTTTGAAATTCAGGATGGTCAATCGGTGTCTGAAACTACTTTCATAGAACAATTTCTCAGTAAGGACTTCAAGGTTGTAGATTCAGAGATGGCAAAAAAAACTACTGAGCGTAATCAGCTGTTCCATGCCCTTGAGGGAGATGAAGTGCTGGCGGCAAAAATAGGACTTCAATATGATGCGGAAGTCGTTATTGTGGGAAAGGCGATTGCCACACCAAAACCTACCAACCAGACGTCAGAATATTTCAAGGGTACAAATCTCAAATCTATTCATGCTAATATGTATGCAAAGGCGATTCGTGTTGATACGGCTGAAATTATTGCATCAGGCAGTAAGTCCGGTGCAATGGTCCATGTTGATGAAACTACAGGATCTTACAAAACCTTTCAAAAAGTGGGTAAAAAACTGGCAGATACTATTATAGAAAGGATTCTCAAAAAGTGGGGAGAAGATACAAACCTTAATACGGTTGAACTTACTTTATCAGGGATATCATCTTTCTCAGATCTCATAAAAATCAAGAATGATATCAGGCAGAAGCTGAGGGGTGTAAAGGAAATTAATCAAAGAGCTTTTACTGATGGAGTTGCGGTTTTAGAGATTAAAGCGAGTGGTGATACCCAGGTAGTTGCAGAGGGACTGGTGATGCAGAAAATGGCCGACAAGGATATCGATGTAAAAGATATTACTCAAAATAAGATCCAGGCTGTAGTTATGCAACCGATTAAGAATCAATCATAAATTCTCCGGACAGAATATATTTTTATACATTCTAAATATAACTGTTTTTTTAAATATTACCGGGATGAAATATTTATTATGCAGAAATGGCTCTCTTTTGCAGGCTTTTTCTGATTCTGATATTTCAGGGAACGAAGGTGAGCAATGAATGTGAAAACAATCTACAGAGTATTCTCTCTGTTGTTATTACTTACGGTACTTGTCTCTCCTGTTTATGGCAAGGATGCTGAGGTCGTAGATGTGATGGCTGAAGGGGTGTCCAGCGCACAGGATACTGCTATTGCAAGGGACCTGGCCCTCAGAGATGCTCAAAGAAGGGCTGTGGAAAAAGGAGTGGGTGTATATATAGATGCAGAAACACAATTAGAGAACCTTCAGGTTATAGAAGATAGCATACTCTCCACGTCTCAAGGGTATTTGCTTCCTGACTACAAAATATTAAGTGAAGGGATGGAGTTCGATGGGCTGTATCACCTGGTTTTAAGCGCAAAAGTACGCCTTGGGAAACTATCTGATGACTTGGTGTTGTTGGACGAGTTGCATAAGACGGGACTTATAAAGAGGGCGGACAATCCAAGAATCATGATCTCAATCAACCGGGAAGTTAATGGCAGTATGGCAGCATTCGATACCGCAATCACAAATCTCTCAGAGGTACTTGCTTCACACGGTCTTGAAGTTGTAACCGGTGCCGATGACGACTGCGAGATATTAATTTCAGGTAGTATTGCTATTGGTAAAAGTGGACCTTTGAAGATTGGGGTGGTGACTGTTAGTCCTGTTACTGCAGAGTTGGAGGTTAAAGGTATTTGGACAGGGAATTCCAGTGTTATCTTCAGTAAGGTTGTCAGGAGCAAAAGCACTAATACAGAAGTAGAGGCGATTGCGGATGCATGTAAGAATGCGGGAGATTATCTTGCCGGCAGTATTCTGAAGAATATTGTATCAGATACTAATAAAATAGAGCTACAGTTACGAGGTGTGAGTTATGAGGATTTTGAGCAGCTTACTCGCAACCTTATCAGGATTCGAGGTGTTCTGAATAGATATACAAGAAGCTATGATGAAAATAGTCATTCCATTATAGACATCGAGTCAACCGGACACAGCTGGCAGCTCGTACAAAAACTACGAGACATGTCAGAGTTTGGTTTTGTCACTGAAGCTGTCAGCAGAAACAGGATTACCCTGAGAAAACAGTTATAGATGCAAAACGGCTCATCTTGTTCGCCCTGAGTCTCCTGTTTCTCTGTGGCAAAAGATAGCCTTTAAACTGATATTTTATACAAGAAAAGAGCTATAATAATGAAGTTAAAACTCTTCCTCATTATTCTGATTATATCAATAACTACTTTCGTAAATGCCGGTGATGGAAGCAAGACAAGGATAGCCGTGTTGGATTTTGATGTAAAATCAAAAAATATAGATGAAGAAGCAGGCTCTGTTCTGGCGGATGCTTTTGGATATCAGCTTCACCAGTTTCAGTGTTACGATGTTATCAACCGTGATTACATGAGGAAGATCCTTGAGGAACAGGGTTTTCTTGTATCAGGCGCCACAATAGCAGATGACGCGGAGGTCCTGGGCAAGATTCTTGATGTCCAGAAACTGGTTACAGGGAGCCTGGGCAAGATCGGTAGTACTTTCACGCTCAAAATAGTTCTGGTAGACGTAATAACTGCAAGAGAGGAACATTCTGAGTTTGAGAGTGCTAAAGGTAAGATTGATGCTGTTCTGGAAATTGCAGGTAATATGTCAAGGTATTTTTGTCCTGAAGACATTGCAGGAGAGACTGATGAGGCTTCCTCAAGTGCAGAGACTGACTTTCCTCTTCCCGATGGATTTGTTGCGGTAAAGGACTCATTAATCAATTTAACAACCGGGCTCCCTACAATAATCGAGTGTCTGAAGGATAAGAGCCGGATGGTACTAGTTCCTGCCGGAGAGTTTACAATGGGGAGCAAGTCGAATAAGGATGAGCGTCCTGTCCATAAGGTTTATACCGATAGCTATTACGTTGACAAGCATGAAATCACAGTTTCACAATTCTCGCAATTCTGTAAGGGAACCGGGCATGCCATGTGGACACAACCAGTATGGAATAAGCACAATCATCCTGTTGTATATGTGACCTATAAAGATGCAGTTGCATATTGTAAATGGGCGGGTAAGCGTCTCCCAACTGAAGCTGAATGGGAAAAGGCTGCAAGGGGGACAGGAAGAAGGTCCTACCCATGGGGCAACACAAGTGTTACCGGGCAGAAGGCAAACTTCTGCGACATTAACTGTGAAAAAAAATGGAAAGAAAGTTTTTCTGATGATACGTATTCCCATACTTCACCTGTGGGCAGTTACGAGAATGGTAAGAGCCCTTTTGGGTGTTATGATATGGCAGGCAACGTTTCGGAATGGTGTTCAGACTGGTATAAGAAAGATTACTATAAGAATTCCAGCATGAGAAATCCTTATGGGCCATCAAGAGGTAAATATCGTGTCCACCGTGGCGGTTCCTGTTATCACAGAACAGACGAAACCAGATCAGCGCAACGCAACTTCAGTCTCCCTTTAGAGATAAAGCCTAATCGGCTAATTGGTTTCCGTGGTGTGTTGAGCCCATAAGAAAAGAACTAAGTCAAAAAACAATTTTTTTATAAAGTAAGTATATGAAATGTTTCTAATCTTGTTAAGCAATAGGCTTTTATTTCTCAATTATTATAGAATGGAGGATTAGGTAAGATGAATAAATTGTCAGGTACTGTATTCAGATTAATGGTCTTGTTGATCGTCTTTTTGTTTTTTTCTGGTAATGAGCTTTATGCAAAGAAAGTTTCACGAAGTTCGGCTCCGGGAAGCTCTTCTTATTCACATAATGACTACGCTGAAGACAACTTTGATGATGATATTGATGCCGGGTTAGATAACGATGATATTGACGACGTTGATGGCGAATCGTCTTATCGGGAACAGAAACCTAAAAAAAAAGGGTTTTTTAGAAAAAAATCTAGAGGCAAAAGAAGCTCAGAAGATATGGAAGAAGATGATGATCGGGAGATGGCAGAGGGTGAATGGAAGGATGGGGTCAGGCAAGCGAAAAATGATGGCAGTGTTTATTTTCCAAAGACGTGGCCTCCTTATGAAGGGGAGAAAGTGTCAATTGCAGTGATTGATTTTGAAGATGGTATTTCCAAAACTCCTATAACTCAAGGACTTTTGGATAAGGACGCTTTCCTTCATGTTTTTTATGGGTTTGGTGAAGGACTGGCAAGTATGCTTGTGAGTACTTTGCAAGATACAAGCAGATTCAATATTCTGGAGAAAAAGATTTCTAAACGTGTCTTTGATATATATTCTACTAGTGCGGCGAATAGTATTTGCCAATCCGGGAGGTCTAAAATATCACAAACTCCTGGTATTAGATATTTTGTATTAGGCTCAGTTACGGATATTACTGAGGAAACTAACAGTGGTGGAGGTCAGGTAAAAACCAGTATGTTTTCGGTTGCTGCTGGTCAGTCAATTGCCAGCATAACATTACATCTGAGGGTTATTGATACAACAACAGGATTGGTTGTTTACTCAAAAAGGCTTGAAGGTACATTGGTAGGCAAAAGCCTGAATCTTGGCGTTCATTATGCCGGTATTGGAGTAGGTGGTTCTAAATCTGTGAGAACTCAGCTAGGAAATGCTGCTCAGAAACTTTTGGACAAATGTGCTGAGGATATTATTGCAATAACATCATGAGTAGCTGGGAGAAGGAGTGGACCGGCCGTTTCTAATCGGATGATGGCTGGTGAAACTGGAAATTATACAATGTAAGTTGCGTGGAGGAAAATAGTATGCATGAAATGAAAACATTAAACAGATCAGGATCACTCTTTTTGTTTTACGGCATCATTATGCTTGTGTTAAGTACCATGTCGACAAAGGAGGCTTTCTCAGAGGTTATTAAAGTATCAAACAATGAATCGGTTCAAATAGCAGTTCGGGATGCTAAAGAAGGGGACATTGTCGATTTGCCGGCAGGAAAGTTTGCAGGGAGGGTCACAATTACAAAATCATTGACTCTGAGAGGTGCCGGAAAAGACAAGACAAGATGGGATTTTGTCAGGGTAGAAAAAAGAGAGGAAGAGAAAAAAGATCCGGGAGGGATAAAAATATCCGGTGAAAATATAACACTGACCGTTGAAAATTTACATCTCCATAGTGTAAAAAATCTGAATACCATAAATTTAAATAAAGATACACAGAAAAACTCAACATTAATTATCAAGGATTGCAAGTTTACCAGTGAGGAACGCTCCTGGCCGTCTATCTATGCACAAAATGCAAAAATTACTATAGAAAAAACACAATTTGAAAATGTTGTGAGTAATGCCATATATGCTGATAGAGGATGCAATCTTAAAGTCGAGAATTGCAAATTCAAAAAAGGTGGAGGAAACGGTTCTCAAATACGTATTGAAAAATGTAATGCAGAATTAGCAAATAACACATTTGAGAATGTTAAAGGAATGTGCGTAGCTGTGATAGGTGGTACTGCAGAAGTGTTGCTGGAAACATGTCAGTTTACAGGTAGCGGAAACAGGGGATCCCCTGCTATATGGATAAGTGAACGAGCCAGTGTATTGGCAACAGACTGCACCTTCAATAATACGAACGGGACCTCAATTATAGTAGAAAATATGGCGAAGCTTGAGATTAAGGGAAAGAGTCTGTTTTCTGTTAACGAAGATACACGTAATCCCTTGATTGTGATTAGAAATGGTGAGGTAACAATAGGTGGTCCAAATTCAGGAGATAACACGACATTTGATAATATTGAAAAGTGTGGAATCAAGATTGAGAACAATGGCAACCTCAATGCCAACGGATGCCGGTTTCAAGGCAATACGAAAAAAGCAGTATTTGTTGATTGTAAAAAAGGCAATCTGGAGATGAGAAAATGTGACTTTGGTGATAACAAAAGCTGTATTATTGTAGCGGAAGGAAAAACTTTTCATCTGGAGGATTGTGGTTTTGGGGAAAGCCAATCAAATACTATTCAGATGAAAAAAATATGGGCTAGCAATCCAATGATTATAAGGTGCGCTTTTGCAGGTTCGAATGACAGTTGTATTGAGGTAAAAGGGAGTAGCAGTCTGATCATAAGGAATTGCAAATTTAAAGATAAACTATCTGAAGGCCACTCAACTGAAGATCCTCTCGTACGTGCTCGTAATGGTTGTAATATAGCGATTATAGAATCTGGTTTCAGTGATATAAATAGGACTTGCGTCAAGGCAGTGAAACAGAGCAAAATTAATCTGGAAAAATGCAACTTTACCGGTAATAAGAACGGAACTGATTATGCGATCTGTATTGAAAGTAAAAGTAAAGCGAAAATCTCCAACTGTACGTTTGACTGGGGTAATAGCAAATTACTCTCTGCAAAGGATTGCGAGTCAGTCACTATTGAGGGGATAAGATCCAAAATAAATAAGACAGAAAATACTCAAGGGGGCTAGAGAAAGGAGTCAACTCTTTCATTAAACCAAGCCCTTCTTCTGTCGATCAAACCTGAAGGTTTGCTTTATATTACGATGTTATTATGCAGGTCAAGGCTTGCCCCTCGCAAATATTCATCTGATACTATAGGAATCACCAGAATTAATTTGATATTATAACTCTTTATCTGTTATAGCGATAGTGTCGTAACAGGAGCCAATCAAAGAACTTAAAAAAACGTTAAAATTGTATTAAATACGAATGGCATTCAAAAGGTCAAGGGTTTGAATCCCCTATCCTCCACATTGTGGATAATATTAGAGCATGAATTACCGATAATCTCAACCTCAAATATGTTAAGAAATGTTAAGTTTTTGATGTCTAAAAAAGCAGTAATTTTGTTGGCATATGCTGATTAGGGTGTTAAATTTTGGGTTTCAGGCTTAATAACGTGTAAACACATGTGAGAGTGGGATTTAAATAACAATTACCTGTCTAAAAAATGTTAAGTTTTGCTAATGATTTAGGAAAAAACAAATGGGTAGATATTCATATTCAAACAGAAGGACGGTTGAGGATTGCAAGACGATCACAACAATGTTCCTTAACGAGCATAATTACTTTGACGGTGATGTACGTCGTGGCGGTATGAATTGGAGCCGTAACGGTGAAGAGACGGGCAGTATAGGCTACGAGGTTTCGACGATTGGAAGTAACGAGTATATCCGCTTCCAATACACGCAAACTGACAGGAATACTGATGAAAAGACCAAGCTTGATTATAAGGCACGGCTTACATGGACACCATGTAATTTCGGTGGCAGACGGTGGTGGTTCGTTTGTCCTCTTGTGATAGATGGTAGGACATGCAATCGCCGGGTTGGTTCGCTTCATTTAGCTAGCGGTAAATACTTTGGCTGTAGGCATTGCTATAATCTGACCTACCGAAGCTCACAGGAAAGCCATCAGTATGATAGTTTGTACCGAAGACTAGGAATTACAGCGAGACAAGCAAAGATGTTGTTTCAAAATCCTTTCTGTTAATATCCTCAACCTCTCTCCAGTCTGTTTATACATTTTTCCTCTTGATTTTGATGGATACTTGAGTACGATAAACACCAATTGTAATAAACTCTACAAGACCTACCACACACATACACCATCATTTAATGGATGTGCTTTTTATAAATAAGTTTTTTCGCTAGAAACAATATAACAAATTGTTGACTTCTTGAGAAATGAGTAACACTATGGATACGATTAACACTGCTTCACAACTCGCAAGCACGACTGTATATGCGGGTATTGCAAAGGATATTATCATTGCGATTTCGGCGGTTGTTACTGCTGTCATGGCTGTGCGTGGACTCACCGCATGGAGTCGTGAACTCAAAGGTAAGTCTGAATATGCAAAGGCCAAGGAAGTTCTCAAGGCGGTCTACCGTGTACGCGAAGGTTTCAAACATGTCCGTCGCCCTACCATATGGCAGTTTGAGTATCCGGAAGAGATGATTGATTCAAATGGATGCCTGAAACGCGAACATGATTGTGAGGGCACTCTTCATGTTTATGAGACTCGGTTTAAAGAGCTCGACGAAGCATTCAGTGGATTAGAAGAGCAGACGCTCGACGCCCAAGTAGAGTGGGGCCCAGAATTCGAGAATGTCATTAAGCCTTTGAGAGAATGCAGGGCTGAATTGATGGTTACCGTTCACGACTTTCTTGAAGCGAAGAGAACCCCACACTATAACCAGGGACAAACTAAAGAAGAGCGTACTAAACAGCTATCTGTCCTCTACTACGGGGGTCCTGGCTCCGAACGTGATAAGTTCACACCGTTGATCGACAAGGCGATTGAGGAATTTGAGAAACGACTGAGGCCACGAATCAAGAAATGATTATCCAGGCTTTATTATACTAATCATATCCCATAGAGTAAAGCCAAGGAAGGTGACAAATGCTTGTATTGACAAGGAGAGAGGGACAGAGTCTGTTAATTGGCAATGATATCCGGGTAACAGTTCTGATTATATTTGAAAAGAGAATAAAATTACAGATCAAGGATTTAGGAAATAATATTATAACCTGTCGCCTTGGTGCAATCACTCCAATCAGAGGCGACATAACAGTAAAGGTCGTTGATATTGACCAGAAACAAGTCAAATTAGGGATCGAAGCCCCAAAGGACATGAAGGTGGATAGAGAGGAAGCAAATAAGGAAGAAATATGAAAATGAGAATTCAAAAGAAAATACTGTTTACCCTAATACTTACACTATTTGCATATAATTTGCTTGCTTGTGCAGATGATTTTTACATAAAAACAAAGGATGGCAAATACATAGTCCTGCACGATGACGGCACATGGGAGCCCATTGAAAAGCAAGAGACGGCTGTCAAATCTGATTCTGAATCGGATTTTAGAAATGTCAATTGGGGAATGCCAAAAGAGGAAGTAAAGCTAATTGAAAAAGCAAAAATATTGCAAGAAGATGAAAATATGCTTATCTTCGAAGAGGAATTGTCTGGATTGAATGTCTATTTACAATATGTCTTTGTTGGTAGGAAACTGGTCAGGGCTAATTACAATATAAATGAAAACCATGCAAACAGCACAGCTCACATTGCTGATTATAATAAGCTAAAGGAGCTATTAACAAAGAAATATGATACGCCATTAGATGATCAAATAGTCTGGAAAGACGATCAATATAGAGATAGACCACAAGAATGGGGAATGGCCATATCTAAAGGAGATTTAGTTTTGTTTTCGGTCTGGGAGCTTTGGTCAACAAGCATAACGTTGTATTTGACTGGTGATAATTACAAAACGATACACAGAATTGAATACAAAAGCAAGAAATTTGGTGATTTAGAAGACAAGGAAAATGAGATACAGGCCATGGATGATTTATGAAGCACTCAATCCGCATTCTGGCAATAATCATTGTACTGATATTGATACAATTACCACTCATTGCTGGTGGTAAGCGCCTGCAGAAAGAAAAGGAATATCAGGAGTGTTGGTGTGTTGAGGCTGGCGGGGTTACTGAGTACGTTCTTGCTGATAAAACAAGGGTTGATTGCCTTACCGATGAATACGCCATTGAGTTTGACTTTGCGGATAAGTGGGCCGAAGCGATAGGCCAATCCCTACACTACGCCCAGATGACAGGAAGGAAACCGGGGATAGCACTGATAATAGAACACCCGGAAGATAGAAAGCATCTTAAAAAGCTCGAACCGATAGCCATTGAGCACGGCATTAAGATATGGATTATTGAAAATGAGTAATAAAAATCATGGCAAACCAGAACGCTGTCTTCTCCCTTTGCGACGTCTTCGAGCTTGAACGTGACGACTGCATCTACAAAGGTGTACGTACTGTGCGCCGTCGACATTGAACTTAATCGTTCAAATACTGAGAGGCAGCATAAGTATAAAATTTAATGAAGAATGAAATTTATAAAATACTTGATGCTTTATTGTTTGTTACGAAGGAGTATTTCAAGGCAATGTTCAGGTTTGTTACAAGGAGGCGCCCATTTTAGTAGTTGAACGCTTGTATATTGCAACTTTAAACAGTACAAGGACAGGGATAGACAGCTTGTCTCCTTATAGTAGAAAGAGAGAAATATTTTTGAACTTGCAGTAATGAGAAATTCTCTGAGTATAACATAACTACTATTTAGCAGACGTTGGAAATAAGTATCAGTCGAATAACGGCTTATGAGTAGAGATATTTTTCTAAAAATAGTGGGAGAATATTGTGACCTTATCCCTCCACTACCTATTTTTTACAACACAATATAAAGACTTACGTCAGAGATTTAATACTTGTGGGGAGGAAAATAAGGAATTATTTAAAAAGTACCCCACATGACGAAAAATCACTGACGACCATTGAGGCAAATAATTATCACTTCTCTCAATATATGTTGTCTTTTCATACAAAAATAAAGTTGTATAGAAATTGTATAATAGCTTGTTATTAGGCGAATTGTCTTCACTTTCAATCTCACGTGTCGAATGAATACGGAAAATCAAAATGGAAATTGGAAAAAGATATGATGTTGTTTTTACAACAGGTCACTATGAAATTGAGTATGAAAATGGCGTCAAATGCATTAAAAAAACACCAAAGTCATATCGTGTAGAACGAGTGGATGGAACGACGAGGCTTATTGGACAGGACTCCATTATGGAGCTGAAAGAAGTTGTAGGGCATACAATACCGAAAGGATTATATGCAGCAAAGAAAGCGGGTATACGACCGCCGATTCCAAAGCCTAAGGCAAAAAAAGGAGCTAAGTGGATTGAGGCAGAGCTAAAAGATTCGAGTTTGAAACCGTTGAAGGGTTTTGGCAACGGAATTACAAAAGTTGCTTTTAAATGCCCCCAAGGGCATGTATTTAAGATTAGTGGGTACAGTCTAGTTAAGTTCCCCTTTTGTCCAGTTTGTGAGCCTGAGCGTTTTGATGCGTACACACTGAGAAGAGTTGAAGTATGCGAATAAAAATGAATCAAATTAAGTCGTCTAACAATGTCATCATTGATATAATTATTATCGCTTTAAGCAGCATGTTAACTACTTTCTTCAGTTTGGTACACAACGACACTTGCACTTGTAGATATGCTTCTGATTGAAAAAACTAATGAAACGATCTCTCGTTATCATCCTCAGCTAATGAAAAATATAGGTGTCTGTATAATGAATCAAGCTTAGTAGATAATTACATAACTATTGTCAACTGCTTTTTCTTTTCCAAGAGATACGATAAACAAAAGGAATGTGGTAGATAATAAACCCTCCAAGACCGATCAAAACATACGGCCAATACTTGATTACAAGGATAACCAAACCACCCCTCCCGCGGCCTCTGACATATGTAGAAGAAGAAATATTAGCGTTAGCAAATGGATCTTGCCATTCGGCGGCAAGAAAAATACCAGCCGCAAGACAATAAATTCCAGCTATGAGGCTAAAGACAAATAAGACATTGGAAGCTCTATGCATCGTTCGCTTGCCCAAAAACTGAGCCAATATATTTGACACAAACGCGCCGATAATAAAGTAGAAAATTATCCAACCCGAGAACATGAGAACCCCTCAATATACGATTAGTTGATTAACAAGTTATAATATCATCCCTGTATTGAAGCGTGTAAATATACAGATATGTGGCACTATACATTGCTTAATAATTAAATCAATAACAAATATATTAAAAGTATGACAGGTCGCCCCCCCCAAAAAGGTAATTTTGTAAGTATATATTACTTGCAAAAACAATCCTGTTTTTTATTATGTAAGTTAAGGGATAGAGATGATCACTCGAAAAGCTGTACCTTGCAGCCTGCCCTTAATCTACTTCAAGGTGTTATCGTAAGGGGGGTAACACATGCCGGGACACAAATCTTCAAAACTGACTGCAAATATTAAACAATTGCTACCTACACCGCTTGAACAGGAACTGTATGGTTATGCTATAGAAAAGAAATCTGTTTTACTTTCTGGCAAGGATAGCGTAGATCGCCGTTCTCGCTTATCTATGATTAACTGGATAATAAATGGTTCAATAGAAACATTCGTAAAAGTAGATTGCGGTGGTAAAGACGGACAAACGGTTGTTGATGAATTGACGAAGGTAACTGATAATGACGAAAGCAGTGGCACTTATAGGTCGTTGTTGAGGAGTGTAGGAATACTGTTTATTGATAATTTGACGTGTTACGAAAATGATCTCAGGGATTATGAACACCTTGCTGTTGAGATTGAGAAAAGCAGAACAGTATGGAATTCCGATGTCGATAAGGTAGTTAAACTTAATCAATGGTTAGTGGTATATGTATACGATAAGGAAGCATTTCCGCAACGATTCCTAGACCAGTTTGAGCGTGTTCAGCTTGATGGTAGCGGCAGTGAAGTGAAACGCCAAAAAACAAAGACAAAAAAGCAAGGTAACCTTGATGATGTTAAATTGGAAATGAATGTTGAATGGAAGGGAAGTTATTCAAAATCTCATTATGCAGTATCTGTAAAATGCAAAAATCCTCTTGGTGAATTTAAATTAAGTTTTAGATTCATGCCAGTGTTGTATCTGTTAGTCAAAGGAGTAAATGATAGTTCTTCTTTTGTATCCAATAGTGTATTGAAAAAAGCATATAGAGATATTGACGATGCAAAGAAAGAAATCATTAAATCATTTCAGAATGTAATTGGTTCAAGAGCTAAGACTATGATTAAAATAACATGGGGAGAAGGTAAGGAATTAAGGATTCCAAAGAAAAATATTGTCCTTAATGACAATGCCCCTTTTTGAACAGAAGTTACACAAGCCAAACATTTTCACCAATGTTTCACCAGAAAAACACCAGGATTCAATTCACGTAACTCCATACTTATCAATTCATTATAACAGCAGAATAAACACCAGTTGTGCATCTTGATTTATTAGCAATTCCAATTAAACTCCTCTCTTTATTCGTTAAATTTATTCTTCACTATTCACATAGGAGGTGTATATGGAAAACCAATCAGATGGACAGTTAATGTCAGTTAGCGAAGTCTTACGGATACTTGATATTCCGCGTCATCGGTTGACTTATCTTTTTGAATCAAGGAAATTAAAGGCTGAGGAATTTGAGAGGTTGCAGAATGGACAGCGAGTTTACAGGCAAAACGATCTGTGCAAAATAAAGGAAGCACTTTTCGAAGTATCAACAAAATGATTAGGTGATATTTTTCAATAAAATTGGCCCCTACAATCTTTGGACGGAAGGCGGGGCCAGAAAGAATTGGTACAACAATGAACAATATAAAAGAATTAAACAATGGTTGCAAGTTAAATAATTTGCTGAAGTATCACAATCTTTTAAGCAAAGCAAGACAAGTAACAGATCACGAAGGCTTAAAATTTATTGAAACTGAATTGAAAAGGGCAAAGGAGATGTTCTTGTTTTTGGAATCTACAAGTATGTTTGGGGAGGGATGAAATGAGTAATAAAAATCCATTGAAAAAGTATATTGAACAAATAGGGTTCCCCTCAAGCATAGAATATGAAGAAGCCGTTTTGAGTGCTTTAATTCATGATAAGGCGGTCATAGATCAATTAACTGAGAGAGGTGTAGGTGAAGAGTATTTTCATTCACCTACAATGAGAAGTATATATTTAGTGTGTAAAGACTTCGCAGATCAAGGCAGGGATTTTGATATATTGAGTATCAAGGCATGTTTGAAACAAAACCATTCTGACGAAAATATAATTAATACTTTAATTAGACTTGAAGAAATGGTCGGTTTTACTTTGCAAATATCTACCCATATAGATGGGCTTGTTGAGTTTTACCAAAGAAGAAAGCTGGTTTTGCAATCAATGAAGTCTATTGAAGAAGCGTACAATGGCAAATTTACAGTATTGAGAAAGGAAGACATTATTTCCAGTTTGGAGTCATGGACAGAAATCCAGAATATGGAGATTAAAGTTGAGTGGCTTGTAGACAGACACATTCCAAAAGGCAGTATAACTTTGGTTTTTGGCAAGGGTGGAATCGGAAAAACATGGTTAATGCTACAAATTGCACGCTGTATAGGTAGCGGAAAACCCTGGCTTGGATTTGAGACAACAAAAACTTCTGTTATATTCATTGACTTTGAAAATCCCCTAGCCGTCCTGAATAGTCGAACGCAAACATTGGGAGATGGAGAAAATGTATATTTCTGGCGTGCGCATAATGAGAATCGGAAAGCACCAAAACTTGATAGTAACGAATGGAAACAATATAAGTGCTTACCGGAAGGAGCAGTTTTAGTATTTGACACTCTACGGGCATCTCAGAGTAAAGACGAAAATGCGTCAAACGAAATGAGCTTAATAATGGGTAAGCTAAAAGAGCTTAGAGATCTGGGCTTTACCATTGTACTGTTGCACCACACTGCAAAGAATTCTGATAACGTGGCAAAAGGTAGCACGGCAATAGTGGACCTCGCAGACCATATTCTGGGCTTAACACGGGTTAAAAAGAAAAAGGACGGGCAGGAGATAATTATTGATGACGATGACAATGACGAAGAAGCCATATATCGTTTTGGCATGTGCCAGAAGACCCGGTACACACCCTACCATACCTATCTTACCCTAAACCCTGACAAGGGGTTTGAGCTTGCACCTGACCCGCAAGAAGACACCTTGAAGGACATGCACAAGGTGCTAAAAGAACATGGAACTATAAACAAGACATCCTTTATTGAAAACTGTAAATGCACTTTGGGTGTCTCAATTAATAAACTAAGGAATTTGGTTGATGTTGGACAGGGTAGATACTGGGATATAGAAAACCGTCGTGAAGAAAAAAATGCTAAATTCATAACTCCAAAATCAGTTATTTAGTTTTCCAACCCTATATAGGGGTAAAAAACTGAAAAACTGAAATGAGAGACGTGAAATAGTAAGCATCAAAATGGCTCCTATTCTTTGGGGATATTGAGTTTGCCAGTTTTCCAGAGGGTATATAGAAAACTGAATAACTGAACTGTAATACAGAAAACATTATTTTGCTGATTAATTATGCTATCAGAACAGGCAATTGAAGAATTTAGAGCGATTTACCGTAATCATTACGGAATTGAGTTGCCCCTTTCGGAAGCTACCAAGCAAGCTAGTAATTTAATCCGATTGTATAAGGCTATTTTGAACCCATTAAAGAATGATACGTCACAAAATGCGGAAATGAATGTTAGAGATTCAACTTGATTTATTATTATACTTATGAATAATTGACATTGTTATGATAGAGAAAATTAAGAGTCCGATTAAGTATTTTCTTTATGCCAGAAAATCATCTGAAGGTGAAGATAGGCAGGTAGCCTCTGTCACATCACAAATTGAGGAATTAAAAGATTTAGCACAGAAACAAGGTCTTGAGATTCTTTGTATTTTGACAGAGGAAAAATCTGCTAAAGCCCCTGGCAGACCTATCTTTAATCGAATGATGACAGACATTAAAAATGGCAGAGCTCAGGGCATCATTTGTTGGAAACTGGACAGGCTTGCAAGAAATCCAGTTGACGGTGGAGAAATAGGCTGGTTGCTTCAAGAATCTACGATTGAACACATCCAAACATTTCAAAGATCGTACTACCCTACTGATAATGTCTTGATGATGAACTTAGAGTTCGGAATGGCAACTCAGTATGTACGTGATCTAAGCGAAAACATAAAGCGTGGTCAAAGAAAAAAGATAAAAGATGGTTGGCTTCCTCACAAGCCACCCTTAGGATACTTATCCAATAGATTTAACTCTAATCTACCCCCTATCCATAAAGACCCAGAGAGGTTTATTTTGGTTAGACAACTATGGGATATTCTCTTAAAGAAGCAATGCTCAATTAATACGCTCTTTCAGAAAGCAAATGATATGGGTTTAACAACAACAAAGGGAACGCTTGTTGTTAAGAGTAAATTTCACGAGATATTCAGAAACCCTTTTTATTACGGTCATTTCTCTTGGAAGGAAGAGTTATATCCCGGAAATCACGAACCAATGATTAGCAGGTCTGAATTCATGCTTGCCCAAAGGATCATCAGTGGTAAACGACCTGACTTCTTAAACAAACACATCTTCGCATTTACCGGCATGGTAAGGTGCGGAGAATGTGGTGCATCTATTACGGCAGAAAATAAGAAAAAGGAACAAAAGAACGGTAACACTCATCATTATACATATTACCGATGCACTAAAAGGATAAATCCTGCTTGCACACAAAAAACTATTAGAGATACTGAGCTTGAGAGACAAATAATAGAAACACTGGATAAAATTGAAATCCCTTCTGATTTTCATAAATGGGCGATTAGGAGTCTAAAGGAAGAGCAGGGAAAAGAGGTAAATAATAATGAAGAAATATTGAAATCACAACGAAGGAAGATTGATAATTGCAAGAAGAGGCTCAATTCTCTTTTTGAAATGCGTCTCAACAATGAAATTGAAAAAGAGGAATATTTACAAAGGAAGAACAAGCTTGTTGAAGAGCAAAGCAAATATGAGCAACTTATTGCAGATACGCATCACAGAACAAGATCATGGCTTGATGATGCGGAGAAATTCTTTTCCTTTGCAGAAACAGCTAAAGAACGGTTTGAGAATGGTAACCTTATAGCTAAGAGAGAGATACTGGCGTGCTTAGGTTCGAACCTTACCCTAATTGACAGGAAACTCAATATAGAGCTACAACCACCGCTTCATATCTTCCTTAGGTATGCACCGAAGCTCAGATTGGTTACTGATAGGTTAGAACCTGATCAAGTTGTAACAGGGCAAAGAGTTAGTACCCCTCTGCTCGATCAAGATGAACTATGGTGGAGGATAGGGGATTCGAACCCCTGACCTTTTGCATGCCATGCAAACGCTCTCCCAACTGAGCTAATCCCCCGTTATGTACGTAAGTATTGGGTGTGTTATTATTTATAGAAATAATAATTATCATATTTGCCCTGAAAAATCAACTGTTTTTCAAAAATTATGAAGTAAAAAATACTTTCGTCTACTAATGAGTAGTTATGTTATTCTTAGAGAAACACTAAATACTAAGGAGTCACTTCGTTGAAATGTAGTATGGGATGAGAAAAACATCTACGTCTTGAACCCCAATCATTGCGATTATGGTTTTTTATTATTTACTACCCGCACTAAACAACTCATTTATATGCTTAGTTAACTCTGAGAAATTAAAGGGTTTTCTGATAACAAAGTCTACATTAATGCCTTCTTCATCTATAGGCTTGATTTCCTCAGCCCAGCCGGTTATTATGCCTACCTTTGGTATCTTCTCCATCGTATTCAGAACTTTTATCACATCATACCCGTAGACATTTGCATGGCAAGGTCACATAATACAAGGTCAAAGTGTTCACTCTTTATCAGTTCTATAGCATCAGAATTATTGTCAACAGTCCTGACCATGTGGCCACTACTTGAAAGAAATTTGTCCAGAATATTGCATATTGCCTCTTCGTAACTCACTAAAATAATCACTGCTCTCCTACGTATATAATGTTAAAGGCGCACACGTGTCTTATT
>Ga0233428_1001764_pt1 | contig 22262 bp, 19 predicted proteins | sample SI_118_April2016_4_FD_179890 | JGI IMG/M metagenome (GOLD analysis project Ga0233428, IMG submission 179890) | Seawater microbial communities from Saanich Inlet, British Columbia, Canada - SI_118_April2016_120_MG | ecosystem: Environmental > Aquatic > Marine > Inlet | place: Canada: British... | reverse complement strand
CCTGATTGCTGGGAAGCTAGCACATCTGCCTAGGTCGCCGTTTAGGCCAGCTACTATATCTTGTGGTCAGGGTGTGGCTGCATGATGCTTGATTACCCACACAATTCGGGACGGAGCCCAAAATATATAATGAACCATATCACACTCATTCATTGGGGCAGCGCTAAAAAATCCACTTTTTCAGCGCTTGATGGATCAGCTCCCTGTTCGAATCCTCATCTGCCCGCAATCTACATTGCGGCACTCCATGCACCTTGATCTTGAGCGCTATAAGCGCGATTCAATTCGCACAGAATTAAATTAGAGGTTCCTTATTTATGGGTATCCATTGAGCGGTTCTCAATTACTGTTCAGCTCGTGAGATTTCTGGAGTCGATGAGTGGGGTGTGTTAAGTTGTCTCAACAACCATATTAAGTAGCAGACATAATAATAAGTAGTAGATAACAGCATCATAATAATAGTCTAAACCAGCTGTAATAAAGGAGCGTCCCTGATGATAAAAAAAACAGTAATAACGTTGACCCTAGGCGTAACCCTATTCTCCTCAGCCCTTTTTGCCGAGGTGATGGATACGGAACAGTATGCAACGATTGCGACCGAGGTTATTCGCGAGTCGATGAAGGGCAGTGGTGCCAATACCGATAAGATGGTGCAACAGAGTGAGCAGCTGATTCAGATGGGAGTCGCCTCCAGCAGAGGCTATGCCGCATCCAACCCTGACTATGCAAAATTACTGACATTAACCGCAGACAATGTTGATGGGATGAAGGCCATGACGCTGGAGCAGATTGAGGAGGAGTGGCATGAATTTGGCTTCCTGGCCCGTCATGGAATTGATGCAGAGGCGATAGAGCATTTTGGCGCAGCCATTAGCCTGATGGATACCATGGTACATCCGGCAACCTCCATTATTGCGATTCGCGCCTACCAGGAGGAGAAGGATGAGGATTATCTGGACCAGGTTAAGGCTGAGCTTTCTGAGGTACTGGAGCATCTCAAGCATGTGAATCAGTGAGCTGTGGCTGCCAGGATAATAGAAATTAATGGGTGAGGGCATTTTTGAGTGAGGAAGAGGTATGGTGCTTAGGCTAAGAGAGCGGTTGCTGTCTGGTTTTTTGGGGGTTTCTCTGCTGGTTTTATTGGTGGGTGGTGCTGGGGTTTTCCTGATTGATCGGGTCTCTGAGGCATCCAATCGAATACTGGATGAGAAGATTCCGCTGCAGAGTCGTGCCGAATTCCTGTTGCTCTCTGTTGAGAAAACCATTGCGCTATCCAGAGACTATCTGTTGAGCCTTGATGCCGATGCAGCTGCTGAGATTCTTAACCAGATCGAGATAGAGTCAGCCAGTGTAGATAATCTTCTGCAACTGCTGGAGTCGGACTCTATTCGCACAGAACGAGACCATGTCGCTGAGGTTTATGAGAGCTTAACAGCGGCCGTTGAACGGCTGGCAGAGGCACATGATCAACGTGTCGCTTACTGGTTTATGTTTGATGGAAAAGAGAAGGACTTGAAGACCTTTGTACTGGAACAGAGTGTCGCACTCAATGAGTGGTTGAACGCACTGGAGGAGTCGGTAAAGTTTGATGTCCCTTTTGGGGGGAATCTGGAGCTGTCACAAAACGACTATATGCGCTGGTATAGCGAATATGAGACAGAAGATCCTGCGTTGAAAAAGTTGTTGAAAAAATATGCCAAGGTAAATAACAAGATCTTCAAGTTTGCCAATAAGGTAAACAGAGCCAGTGGCAAGAAGAAGCTATCCCATTTTCAGCGGGGACAGTCTCGTCAGATTATCAAGGCCCGTAAGGGGCTCAATGCCATTATTAAATATATCACGCCGGTGGTGGATCATGCCCTTAAGGCCGAGCGCGTCTCAATGAATGAGATGAATGGTATTGCTACGGAGATTGAGCTCTCTATCCATGCGTTACGAATGGTGATCGAGCAAGAGGTCAAAGCGGCCCGGCAAGAGGTTGAGGAGACGCAGAAGTTGGCATGGGTCACTCTGCTCTCCGGGTCAGCGATTGCGGTGGTATTGGGTATCCTGGTCGCGCTCTACATTGCGCGCAGTGTGGTGAATCCGGTCAACCGTCTCAAGCGCCTGATGAGTGAAGTAAGCGGCAGGGGTGATTTTTCACAAAGGGTTGAAAATCCTACGGAGGATGAGGTTGGAGAGACCGCAGTTACACTGAATACGTTGCTGGACTCACTGCAGGGAGCCATTGGGGAGATTGGTGAGGTGATGTCAGCCTCTGCAGAGGGGGATTTCAGTCGTCGGGTAGAGTCGGATCTTCCCGGAGATCTGGATCGACTGAAACACTCCATTAATGGCAGTGTTGAGCGTACCCAGGAGGCGATTAGTCGAGTCAATGGGGTGATGAGAGCGGTTGAGGCGGGAGACTTCGAGCAGCGTATTGAGGAGGGTTTTGGTGGCGAGCTCCATACCTTCCGCAATACCGTAAATGGTGCGCTGGATAGTCTACAGCAGATGACAGAAAACCTGAGTCTGGTGATGCAGGCGATTATCAATGGGAACTTCAACTACAGGATGACGGGTGCGGGTGGTAGCGAGATTGAGCGGAATGTAAACCGTGCAATGAGCTCTATGGAGACCATTATCGGTTCGGTTGCCGAGGTGATGAAACGTACTGCGGATGGTGATTTGAGTCAGGGTATTGATGGCGAACATCCGGGGCAGCTTGCCGTGCTGACTCAATCGATTAACCACTCGCTGGCCAATCAGCGCAAGATTGTCGGAAATGTACGAAATTCCGCCAACATGATTCGTCATGGGGTTGGAGAGATTGCGGATGGAAACAGTAACCTCTCACAACGTACTATCGAGCAGGCGGCCAGTCTGGAGAAGACGGCGACCAGTATGAAGGAGATGGCAAGCACCGTAAAGATGAATGCAGTCAATGCCTCTCAGGCGACCCAAATCGCGGTTGAGGCACGCAATCAGGCAGAGAGTGGTGCAGCCGTTGTCAGTGATGCGGTGGTTGCGATGGGACGGATCAATGAGTCTAGCGCAAAGATTGCAGAAATTATTATCCTGATTGACGGGATCGCTTTTCAGACCAACTTGCTGGCACTGAATGCTGCGGTCGAGGCGGCACGGGCAGGAGATCATGGTCGTGGGTTCGCGGTGGTTGCGGGTGAGGTGAGAACCCTGGCGCAACGTTCAGCCGATGCGGCAAAGGATATTAAGCAGCTTATCGAGGATAGTGCAGATCGGGTTAAAGAGGGGGGGGAACTGGTTGAGCAGAGTGGAGAGGCGCTACAGTTCATCCAGGGGTCGGTTAAAAAAGTAAATGATATTGTGAGTGATATTGCCGCGGCTAGTGAGGAGCAGTCCAGAAATGTGGCACAGGTTAATAGCTCGGTTGCTCAACTGGATGTGAGTAATCAGCAGAATAGTGCACTGGTTGAGGAGGCGGCTGCAGCCAGCGAGTCGATGGATGAGCAGGCAGGGGAGCTTGCCCAACTGGTGGATCTCTTTCAGCTGGGGGAGGATGATCAGGCCTAATCCAGATCAGCACTCTTCCAGGTTTTTGATGGCCCAGACGGCGGCCTCTACGCGGCTTTTCAGGTGTAGTTTTTTCAGAATATGTTTCATATGCACCTTGACGGTGCCGTCTGATATTTCTAGTTGGCGTGCCACCCGCTTGTTACTCATGCCCACCATCACCAGCTGGAGAATCTCATGCTCTCTGGTGGTCAGAGCCGCCTCTGTTGAGCTGTCTGGGGAGCTGCTGTCGTTACGAATGGATTTGGCCAACAGGCTGGTTAACTGTTCACTGATTACCGTATGACCCTCAGTGGCTTGTGATATTTTATCCAGGATATCCTCTGGCTCCATATCCTTAAGCAGGTAGCCATCTGCGCCACAACGGAGTGCATCAAGAACATTCTCTTCATGGTTTGAGACGGTCAGCATAATGATCTTCGATGAAATTTTCTTCTGCTTGAGCCGCTGGAGTGTCTCAATACCGGTAATTCCCTTCATATCGACATCGAGTAGAATCAGGTCAGGCATGAGTTGAAACGCCAGTGTAATACCCGCCTCACCGTCTGCTGCCTCACCGATTACCGAGAGGTTGGGGTTCATGGAGATTAGATTTTTAACCCCTTTGCGAAAGAGTGGATGGTCATCAATGATTAAGAGGGTCGTTAAATTTGGTTGAGCCATGACTGGATATTTCCATCGGTTGGTGAGTTCTGATACTGCTCTGGAATAAAGTTTATCACTATCGTGGTGCCACCCCCGAGACGTGCCTTGATCTCATACTCTCCGTTGATGGATTGAGCGCGCTCCTGCATGATCGAGAGCCCATAGTGCCCCTCTTTTTCTGTCATTGAGTCAAGGCCAATACCATCATCTTGTATCGTGAGTATGATCCGGTGTGTGGGTGTACAGCGAAACTCAACCCAAATATGGTCAGCTTGTGAGTGCCTGAAGGCATTGTTCAGCGCCTCACCAAGGATCTGGGCCAGATGAATGGACTCATAAGGGGTGATTTTGCACCCTTCCATCCGAATGTCGGTGATTAAGGTGGCCTCTCCACGCCGTTTAAAGCTCTCAATCGTCTGCTCAATGCTCTTTTCAATGCTGACCGGGTCGTTGGAGAGGCGGAAGGCGGTGATGAGCTCCCTCAGCTGGCGGTAAGCATTGTTGAGTTCACTGCGCACCTCCGCAATGATGGATTGAACCGGTTGGCTGTTTTCAATGGTTGAGAGAAGTGCCTGGCTTCGGCTAACCTCAATTTTGAGGAAGCTGAGGGACTGGGCCAGTGAGTCATGGAGTTCACGGGCAATACTGCTTCTCTCTTGAAGGCGGTCATGTTCGCGCTCTTTTTGCAGGCGGCTTGCGATATACAGTGCGAGGCCAATCTGTTCTGAAATGATCTGTAGTGTTGACCGTTGCCACTCGGTGATGCGATCCTCGCGGTTGTCAATAATAAGCAGCCCATAGGCGGCGTCGCGGTGTTGGATGGTCAGAGTAATCTTGTGTTTGTTCTGTTGAGCGGGATCGTGACAGTGGTAACAGTCAGAGAGACAACTCTCTTCGTATTGGGTGGATGCCAGTAGGTGCCCACTCTTGTTGGCGCTGCTGGAGAGGCAGATCAGGCCAGAGTGGATACCCAGATATTGATTGATCTTTTCAAGAATCTGGTCATAACTCTTGGTGTGGGTGGGGGACTGACTGAGTATTCTGGTGGTGTGATAGAGCAGCTCCATCGCGTTTTTTTTCTGTGAAAGGTCGGCAGTTTTATCACGAATCTCCCGTTCCTGGTTGGTGTAGGTCTCTGAGAGCTCAATAGACATGGCATTAAAGGTGTTTGCCAGTGCGGAGAGCTCATTGTTTCCATCGATAATGGCTCGATAGCTAAAATCGCCCTGTCGTATCCTCTCTGTGGCGATCGCTAACGTCTGTAGTGGGGCAATCACCCTGAAATGGAGCGAGATCAGGGTGAGCAGAACAATCGTGATTGCAATGAAAAGAGTGGTGAGGCCGATCAAATGGAGTGTTTGGATCTGCTCCTCTATCTTGTTCTCCAGCGCATTGACTAATTGGTCGATTTTGGCCACAAAATTATGAACCGCCTCTAGATAGTGCATATGATCCGGGCTTCCAGTTGTAGAGAGAAAGCTCTCTTTCTGGAGGGGATTTACCTTCTGGTTCTCATAGAGATAGAGCAGAGGTCTGATCTGCTCCTTCCAGGAGTCTATTACCTGTTGATAATTCTGATAAATAGGGCTATCGGGGTTTTGCGGGATCGCATGGCTGAGCAAGGGGTCGTAGAGGCGCGACTCGAAATCATAGAGGTAGTGAGGGGCAGAATGGTCGGTCTCAGGGTGACTCATTCGATGGAAGAGGTTGGTTGAGGTCTGAAAGGACTGCATACGTAGGGCGCCGGCTCGATTAATGGCGCTGCCCATACCGCTGATCGATTCGGAGATAAAAATGGAGCTGAGCATGCTGGAGAATGTCAGCAAGACAATCCCGACCATGGCGATTCCGAAACGGAGGATGAGTGACTGTCTGTTGGAATGAGTGGACATAGGTCGATGGGATGGGGTGGCAGAATAGAGAGGAATATAGGGGTACCCCGTAAGGTACTAGGATTCGGTGAGGGATCCCACTATCGTATAGTTTTTTTTATAAAATACAATAGTTACAGTGAGATAGTTTGATACCCCTTGTACCACCAAAGAGGTATCGGGGGCTGTACTGGTGTGCTGTAGCAGGAGGGTGATGGCTTGTACAGTCAACATAAGTGGGGTTAGATGCGGCCTGAATACCCAAAGTGGGTTGCAAATGTAGTGCTACCAAGAGGAATGAAAATGCCAAGTTTCAGAACTAAACAGCTCTCAGTGTTGACTATGAACACCTTTGCCTTTACCGCATGTTTTGCCGTATGGGTGATGTTCTCGATTATTGGAATCCCGATTAAGGAGTTATTAACCCTGAGCGAGACACAGTTCGGCCTGTTGATTGCTACCCCGATTCTTACCGGTTCGGTGACCCGGCTACCAGTGGGGATGATGACAGATAAATTTGGTGGACGGATTGTCTACTTCCTGCTGATGCTGGCCACCATTCTTCCACTCTGGTTTATCGGTGAGGCCACTGAATATTGGCAGTTCCTTGTGTTGGGGCTGTTTGTTGGTATTGCGGGTGCCTCATTCTCGGTCGGAATCGCCTACACCGCACGCTGGTTTACCAAAGAGAAGCAGGGTTTTGCGATGGGTATTTTTGGTGCCGGTAATGCGGGAGCCGCACTAACCAAGTTTGTTGCCCCCTCTCTGGTGGTGGCCTATGGGTGGGAGATGGTTCCCAAGGTCTACGCGGTTGCGATGTTTGTGGTGGTGGTACTCTACTGGATGTTCACCTATGAGGATCCTGAACATAAAGTGGGATCCCATGTCACCGTTGCCGATCAGTTAAAGATGCTGAATGATCCCAAAATCTGGAAGTATATGCAGTACTACTCCCTGGTCTTCGGTGGTTTTGTGGGGCTCTCTCTCTGGATGACCAAATATTATATCTCGGAGTACGGCTTTGATCTCACCACGGCTGCGCTGTTGGCGGCGGTGTTTGTGCTGCCATCAGGTGTGATTCGTGCGCTCGGCGGCTGGTTCTCAGATAAGTATGGTGCCTATAAGGTGACCTGGTGGGTGATGTGGATCTCCTGGGTCTGCCTCTTCATTATGTCCTACCCACAGACAGAGATGGTCGTCAAGACCGTCAACGGAGATGTGGCCGTAGGTATTGGACTGAATGTCTGGGTATTTACCAGTCTGCTCTTCGTAGTGGGGATCGCCTGGGGATTTGGTAAGGCCTCCGTGTTCAAATTCCTCTCCGATGAGTACCCCGATAATATCGGAGTCGCTTCTGGAATTGTGGGGCTGGCCGGTGGTATGGGCGGTTTTCTGTTGCCCATTATGTTTGGCGCGATGATTGATTTTACCGGTGTCAACAGTACTGTCTTTATGCTGCTCTACGGTGCCACCTCAGTCTCTCTGGTCTGGATGCACTACACCTTCGCACAGGATAAACAGCAACAGGATGTGCAGATCGCGAAGGATCATGTCATGAATGAGTATGAGAAAACTCATGAGGATATTGAGGCCTATGCGGTTGCCAAAGCGGCTGTAGATCAATCCGAGATGATTGAGGAGTTCTATAACAGTTACACCACCTCCCTGGAACGGGCGAGGAGTGACGCTGAGCGTATCAAGAGAGAGCGTGAGCAGCAGAGCTCAGCGGGTCGAAGCGAGACTCTGGAGTAGGTATATTTAAGCTTGAACCTGGAGGGCCAGGTTTAGGTGGTTTGCCAGGTAGTTGTATTTTAGCTTTTGTGTTCAACAATTAAGGAGACAGCAATGTCGGATATCACCAAGTGGGACCCGGAAAATGAAGAGTTCTGGGAGTCGGAAGGGAAGAAGGTCGCAAATCGAAATTTGTGGATCTCGGTTCCCAGTCTGTTAAATGGTTTTGCGGTATGGCTCTACTGGGGCATTATTACGGTACAGATGATCAATCTGGGCTTCCCCTTTGCAAAACCAGAGCTCTTTACCCTGATGGCGATTGCCGGCTTGACCGGTGCGACACTGCGAATTCCCAGTAGCTTCTTTATTCGTATCGCGGGTGGTAGAAATACCATCTTCTTCAGTACTGCCCTGCTGATGATTCCAGCGATTGGAGCCGGTATCGCGCTACAGGATAAGGATACGCCGCTCTGGACCTTCCAGATTCTGGCCTTCCTCTCCGGCTTTGGTGGCGGGAACTTTGCCTCCTCAATGTCCAACATCAGCTTCTTCTTTCCCAAGAAGCAGCAGGGATTGGCGCTGGGTCTGAATGCCGGACTGGGTAATGCGGGTGTAACCACCATGCAGATCCTAGTTCCACTGGTGATGACCTTTGGTATCTTTGGTGGTGAGTCCATGACCCTGGTCAATGCCTCGGGAACCCTGATTGGAAAGATCCCCGCTGGCTCGGAGACCTATATCCATAATGCGGGTTTTGTCTGGCTGTTATTCCTCGTTCCACTGGCCTTTGCCGGATGGTTTGGAATGAATAACCTCAAGGTGGAGCATGTTACCCCTAATCTGCCTTCACCCATCGGCGCCTTCACCATGATCTCCATGATGCTGATGATTGGTTTCATTACTGCGGCCGCGGGTCTCTATGTGATTCTTCCAGACCCTACCGGTATCGGTGCACCTGGGTGGGCAAAATGGCCGGTCATTGCGGTGATTCTGTTCATGACCGTGCAGCTCCTCAAGATGTTGCCTGGCAGTATCAGCGACAACCTGAAACGCCAGTACCAGATCTTTGGGAATAAGCATACCTGGGTGATGAGTATTATCTATACCATGACCTTCGGTAGCTTTATTGGGTACTCTGCGGGTTTTGCACTGGCCATCAAGGTGGTCTTTGGATTTACCCATGTGATGGGTGTGGATGGGGTGATGAACCATGATCTGGCCAACCCGAATGGTCCATCGGCATTGATGTACGCCTGGATGGGACCCTTTATTGGCGCGTTGATTCGTCCTATTGGTGGCTGGATGGCCGATAAAATGGGCGGGGCAAAGGTTACCCAGTATGTCTCTATTGTGATGATTGGTAGTGCCCTGGGTGTGGCTTACTTCCTTGCGGCAGCCTACAAGTCTGCAACGCCAGAGGAGTTCTTCTTCCCCTTCTTTATCCTCTTCCTGCTTCTCTTCGCGGCAACAGGTATTGGTAATGGCTCTACTTTCCGTACCATTGCAATGGTATTCGACAAGGAGCAGGCGGGCCCAGTACTGGGTTGGACCTCAGCGGTGGCGGCCTACGGTGCCTTTATTATTCCGAAGGTATTTGGTGAGCAGATTAAGGCAGCAACTCCGGAGAATGCACTCTACGGATTCGCGGTCTTCTACACGGTCTGTCTGGTACTGAACTGGTGGTACTACCTCGGTCCAAAAAGAGAGTTTGATAACCCATAATAAAAATCAGAAGATCCATCGTGCCGAAAGGTCGGCCGATGGATTTTTCTGTTATTTACCTGTTTAACTCCAGTTACCATAATTAAGGAGAGTTATTTATGAGTCATTTTCTTGATCGTCTGAACTATTTTGGCAAAGTCAAGGATACCTTCTCAAAGGGGCACGGAATTGTGACCCAAGAGGATCGTCAGTGGGAGGATACCTACCGTAATCGTTGGCGTCATGACAAGGTGGTTCGTTCCACCCATGGCGTAAACTGTACCGGTGGTTGCTCCTGGAAAATTTTTGTCAAGAACGGGCTGGTTGCTTACGAAATGCAGCAGACGGACTACCCCCGTACCCGTGATGATCTTCCCAACCATGAGCCCAGAGGTTGCCAGCGTGGTGCCTCATTCTCATGGTATCTCTATAGCCCGCATCGGATTAAGTACCCTCTGGTACGCGGTCGTCTGGTAGACCTCTATCGCAGAGAGCGTGCCAGTGGCAAGGATCCGGTAGATGCCTGGGCAGCTATCCAGAATGATCCGACCAAGCGTGGCAGTTATGTCGGTGTTCGGGGGCTGGGAGGCTTTGTTCGTGCCGAGTGGGACGAGATGGTGGAGATGATAGCCGCCGCAAATATACATACGATCAAGAAGTGGGGGCCGGACCGTATTTATGGGTTCTCTCCGATTCCTGCGATGTCGATGATCTCTTATGCGGCTGGCTCCAGGTACTTATCCCTAATTGGTGCTGGAGTGGGCTCTTTTTATGACTGGTACTGTGATCTACCACCGGCGTCTCCTCAGGTTTGGGGGGAGCAGACCGATGTACCAGAGTCTGCCGACTGGTATAACTCAAAATACATTATCGTCTGTGGGGCTAACCTGCCGATGACCCGTACCCCGGATGCCCACTTTGCGGTGGAGTCACGGTATAACGGAACCAAAATTGTCTCTATGGCACCGGATTATGCAGAGTATGTGAAGTTTGCCGACCTCTGGATGCCGGTTAAGCAGGGTACAGACGCCGCAGCCTTCCTGGCGATGGGACATGTCGCGCTGAAAGAGTTTCATGTCAATCAGCAAGACCCCTACTTTGCCGAATATGCACGTAGCTTTACCGACTTCCCCATGCAGGTTATTTTGAGTGAAGTTGAGGGGCAGCGAGTGACCGGGCGATTCCTGCGCGCCTCTGATTTTGATAACAACATGGGGGAATCCAATAATCCTGAATGGAAGACCATTGTTTACGATACCAAGAGTAAGGCTTTTGTGGCCCCGAATGGATCGGTGGGCTTCCGTTGGGGTGAAGAGGGGAAATGGAATATCCTCGAACAGGCCAATGGTAGTGAGATTGATGCCGAACTGAGCTGTATCGACAACAAGGATGAGGTCGTTGATGTGGCCTTCCCTCACTTTACTCCAGAAGATGGCGATACGCTGGTTCGCAAGATTCCGGCACGTAAGCTGACGCTGGCCTCTGGTGAAGAGGTCTATGTCGCCTCCGTATTTGATCTACAGGTTGCCCAGTATGGTATCGACCGTGGTTTGGGTGACAATCTGGCCACCTCCTATGATGATGCAACGGTTCCCTATACCCCCGCATGGGCGGCAAAGGTAACGGGTGTACCCGCAGCAGATCTTGAGCGTACTGGCCGAGAATTTGCGGATAATGCATCGAAAACACGTGGTAAATCGATGGTTATCCTGGGTGCTGCGATCAACCACTGGTACCACAATGATATGAACTATCGTGGCATCATGAACCTGCTCCATATTTGTGGTTGTGTGGGCCAAACCGGTGGTGGTTGGGCGCACTATGTGGGTCAGGAGAAGTTGCGGCCACAGGCCGGCTGGGCACCGATTGCCTTCGGTCTGGATTGGCATCGTCCACCTCGTCACACCGCCTCTACTACCTACTGGTATTTCCATACCGATCAGTGGCGTTATGAGCGAGTCGAGGCAGATGGACTGCTGGCATCGACGGCCAAGGGTCGCTATAAGGGGTATCAGTTGGGTGACTATAATGTGGTTGCACAGCGTCTGGGGTGGACACCGTCCATGCCACACTTTGATAAAAACCCTCTCGATATTGTTAAGGATGCAGAGGCGGCTGGCGCTACGGATGAGGCTGGTGTCTCTAAATATCTGGCTGAAAAACTGAAGGCCGGTGAGATTAATTTTGCCTACGAGGATATTGATGCGGAAGAGAACCATCCGCGAAACCTCTTTGTCTGGCGCTCTAATCTGATTGGTTGCTCCTCCAAGGGGCATGAGTACTTCCTCAAACATCTGCTTGGGGCACAAAATGGTGTCATGAGTGAGGGTACCGAGGGGGCTAGCTGTAAGGAGATCAAATGGAGGGAGAAATCTCCCACCGGAAAACTGGATCTGATGGTGGATATTAACTTCCGCCTCAACTCGACGGGCGCCTACTCTGATATGGTGCTACCGACGGCAACCTGGTATGAGAAGGCCGATCTGAATACTACAGATATGCATCCATTCATCCATCCGTTGACCAAGGCGGTGGATCCCGCATGGGAGTCCCGTTCTGATTGGCAGATTTTCAAAACCATCGCCAAGAAGTTTTCGGAGCTCTCTGAAAATCATCTGGGAACACAGAAGGATGTGGTTGCACTGCCGATGCAGCATGATACTCCAATGGCACTGGCACAACCGTTTGGTGAGGTGAAGGACTGGAAGAAGGGGGATTGTGACCTTATTCCGGGTAAAACGGCACCAATCTTTAAGGTGGTAGAGCGAAACTATCCCGATACCTATGCCAAATATATTGCGCTTGGTCCACTGATGAGTAAGTTGGGTAACACCATCAAGGGCATCGACTGGAATACTGACCATGAGCTGGAACAACTGGCCTCTCTTAACGGTGTTATCACTGAAGAGGGTGTGAGTAAAGGGCTGCCCTCACTGGCAGAGGATGTCCATGTTTGTGATGCGGTGATGAGAATGGCACCGGAGACCAATGGTGAGGTAGCTCATAAATCCTGGAGTGCCCAGTCTAAAAAGACCGGGATTGACCATAGCCACCTCTATAAAGGGCGGCAGGATGAGAAGATCACCTATCACGATATTGTCTCTCAACCCCGTAAGATTATTACGGCACCCACCTGGTCGGGCATTGAGTCGGAAGAGGTCAGTTATAACGCCTGTTACACCAATCTCCATGAGCATATTCCACTGCGTACCCTGACGGGACGTGCACAGTTCTATCAGGATCATGAGTGGATGCTCGATTTTGGTGAGGGGTTCTGTGCCTATAAACCGGCGGTTGATCTACAGGCACACAAAAATGTTCCTGCGGCGATCAAGGGGAAACCACATCTGGTTCTGAACTGGATCACGCCACACTCCAAGTGGGGCATTCACTCTACCTATCAGGATAATCTGAGAATGTTGACCCTCTTCCGTGGTGGTCCATACTTCTGGGTCTCTGAAGAGGATGCACGCTCAATCGGACTGAGGGATAATGACTGGGTTGAGGCAGTGAATGACAATGGTGCAACGGTGGCTCGGGTTGTGGTCTCACAACGTGTGCCAAACGGGATGGCAATTATGTATCACGCACAGGAGAAGAACGTCAACGTTCCGGGTTCAAATACCACCGGAAAACGGGGTGGAATTCTCAATAGTGTGACCCGTACCGTGCCGAAACCCACGCACATGATTGGTGGGTATGCGCAGTTGTCGTATGCATTTAACTACTATGGAACGGTTGGTTCGAATCGTGATGAACACGTGATTGTCCACAAGATCGAAGATCAGGATGTTGATTGGCTGGAGCGTCCATTGACGCCAGAGCGAGAGGCGAAGAAAAACCCTCCCGGAATTAACAACTAATCTTGTCAGGATACTGGAGAAAAAAAACATGAAAATACGTGCACAAATTGCAATGGTACTGAATCTTGACAAGTGTATTGGTTGTCATACCTGTTCGGTAACCTGCAAAAATATCTGGACCAACCGTAAGGGGGTCGAGTATGCCTGGTTTAATAATGTTGAATCCAAGCCCGGTATTGGTTATCCAAAGATGTGGGAGGACCAGGAGAAGTGGCGTGGAGGATGGGTCAACAAGGATGGACAATTAGAGCTGAAAGCGGGGGGTAGGATTAGTAAATTGCTGAATATATTTGCTAATCCAGATATGCCTGAAGTGGACGACTACTATGAGCCCTTCGACTATGATTATCCCAAGCTGCAGAATAAGGGACTCTCTGAGGCGGCACCCACGGCGCGTCCTCTCTCACTCATTACCGGGGAGACCATTGACAAGATTACCTGGGGCCCCAACTGGGAGGATGATCTGGCGGGTGAGTTTGAGCATCGTTCAAAGGATAAGAACTTTGATGGTATTCAGAAGCAGATGTATTCCGAGTTTGAGAATACCTTCCATATGTATCTGCCTCGCCTCTGTAACCACTGCCTGAATCCCGCATGTGTGGCAAGCTGCCCATCCGGTGCGCTCTATAAGCGTGATGAGGATGGTGTGGTTCTGGTTGACCAGGATCGTTGTCGTGGTTGGCGGATGTGTGTCAGTGCCTGCCCCTACAAGAAGATCTACTTTAACTGGGAGTCGGGGAAATCAGAGAAATGTATCCTCTGTTATCCACGTATAGAGTCCGGTATGCCCACTGCGTGTGCGGAATCCTGTGTGGGGCGTATCCGTTATATGGGCGTCATGCTCTATGATGCAGATCGCATCAGTGATGCGGCCGGGACATCTAGCGAAACCGACCTCTACCAACAGCATCTGGATACCTTTATGGATCCGAATGATCCTGCGGTAATTAAACAGGCACTGGCCGATGGTGTTCCCCAATCTTGGATTGATGCGGCGCAAGAGTCCCCTGTCTACAAGATGGCTGTGGATTGGAAGATCGCTTTCCCACTTCATCCAGAATATCGTACCCTGCCAAGCATGTGGTATGTTCCACCCATGTCACCGGTACAGGGTCAGATTGACCAGGGTAATTTGCCAACAGAGGCGGATGGTGTTATCCCAACCGTTGATGCATTGCGATTCCCCACCAAGTTTCTGGCTAATCTGTTAACGGCAGGAGATGAGGTTCCGGTGATGAGCGCAATCCGTCGTCTATTGGCGATGCGTAGCCATCAGCGCATGAAGAGTGTCGAGGGTGGTGACGGAGCTGCTGCACTGGAGACGGCGGGCTTGACCGTAGAGCAGGCGGAAGAGATGTATCGTTATCTGGGTCTTGCGAATTATGAGGATCGTTTTGTGATTCCAACCTCTCATGAGGAGCTGCGTCAGGAGGATCCTTATGGATTCCAGGGGCGAAATGGCTTCTCTGGAGGCAATACCAGCTCTCATGGTAGTGATGATGGGAAAGGGTTCTCCCTGTTTCCAACACCACGCAGAGAGTCGGTAACGCCAATGGCTATCGTTGCCCCACCCAAAAGCAGAAAATCTTCATAAGGAGGGTTAGAGATGAAACTTTATACAGTACTAGCCCGTTTGCTAGATTATCCAACCCCTGAATTGATGGATCATCTGTCAGAAATCATTGAGGTGGTAGAGACAGAGAAGCAGATTCAACCAACTGAACGTGATGAAATTACTTCATTTATCAGTTGGTTGCAGCTTCATAATCTGACGGGGGCACAGCAACTTTATGTGCAGACCTTCGATATGGTGCCGGAACATGATCTTCATATGACGCACCATATCCACGGGGATAGTCGTGATCGTGGCCCTGCATTGATTGATCTGACTGAACACTTCAAGGCCAATGGTCTTGAGGTCAAGAAGGGAGAGATTCCTGATTACCTTCCTCTCTTGTTGGAGTATGTCTCCACCCTGGGAGAGGAGGAGAGTCGTTTCTTCCTGGCCGATGTTGGAAAGATTCTGGCCATTCTTGGGGATAATCTTGAAAAAGCAGAGAGCCCCTATGGGAAGTTGGTTCGGATCGTTGAGAACCGTGGTCAATTAGTTAAAGCCGCTTAAAAGGAGTATGAAATGACATTACATGATTTTATTTTTGGTGTTTATCCGTACTTGGCTGGAACCATCTTTATTGTGGGCAGTTGGATTCGGTTTGATCGGGAGCAGTACACATGGAAAGCAGACTCTAGCCAGTTTCTGGGCAATAAAGGGTTGCAGATTGGTAGTAATCTGTTTCATGTGGGTATTCTCGGGATTTTCTTCGGCCATGCCGCAGGGATGCTGTTACCGCATAGCTGGTGGCAGTTGATAGCGACCGATGTGCAACATCAGTATATTGCGATCTACGCCGGTATGGTATTTGGAGGGATGGCTCTTGTGGGTGCGGGAATGCTCATTAATCGTCGTATGACGAATACCAGAGTCAAAGTCACCAGCCGTCTGCGTGACCACTTCGTTATCATCTGGTTGCTGTTAACCGCGCTGTTAGGGCTGAACACCATTCCGGGCTCAATGCATCATGCCGCTGAGGGAGATGTAACGACGATGCTGGTTCTTGCCGAATATGTGAAGAGTATAGCCACATTGAGTGTCAATCCTGACCTGATTGTGGGCGTATCCGGTACCTACAAGCTGCATATGTTCTTTGGGATGACGATCTTCCTGGTCTTCCCCTTTACCCGATTGGTCCACGTATGGAGTGTTCCGCTCACCTATCTGGGGCGTGCCTACCAGATTGTTCGGGTCAAGAAGGTCTTTATGAACTGAGCAGTGTAGACGAACTTACTGTAGATGGGTTAGATTACAGTAGCTTTATAAGCTGGGGGAGGGTAGTTTAAGACTGCACCCCCGGCTTTTTTTATTACAAAATATGAGGATATCGATGATGGCAATGAATACCAACCCCACAGCAATCAGAATTGAGTATGTCAATGTGGATGGCAAAGATATTGCGACCGATCAAGAGGGATACATTCAGGATCTGGCTCAATGGTCAGAGGGGTTTGCTGAGGCTCAGGCAAAAAAAGAGGGGATTGAGACATTGACGGAGGAGCATTGGGACGTCATTCACCTGATCCGGGACCATTATGAGGATCGCGGAGTGCAGATAGAGGTGAGAAAGATGATTAAACATTTTGCTAAAGTCTGGGGGAAAGAGCACGGTAATAACCGTTACCTGCATGACCTGTTTCCGATGGGAGGGCCGCAGAAACAGGGGAATCGTATTGCCGGAATTCGCAAGACCAAGGGGGAACACTAAACCCGATGAGCAGCCCAGCTGCGGGAAGATTAATCGCCCGGACGGCGACTCCATTTACCAGGAAACAGTATGGGTAACTCTCTACAGGATCAGCTACTCAAGGCCAAGGTCGGCAATAAGCAGCAGGCACAGAAGGCCAATAGTCAGCGGCGCAAGAAGCTGAAAAACAGGACATTATCTCAAGAAAATGATGCGACTGCGGCTCAGGTCAAACAGGAGCAGGCTGAAAAAGTGGCGCGTGACCGTGCGTTGAATCGGCAGAAGCAGGAAGAGGCTGAGCGTAAAACGGTTGCGGCACAGATCATTCAGCTGATTGAGCTGAATTGCCTGGCTCGTGACAAGGGAGAGCAGCCCTACAATTTTGTGGATGGAGCGAATGTTCGCAAGATTTACGTAACCGATTCGATGCACAAGCAGTTGGTGTCAGGTCAGCTATCGATTGTCAAACTGAGGGAGCAGTATGAAATTGTTCCGAAAGGGGTAGCCGACAAGATTAGTGAGCGTGATGCTACTGTGGTGATTGTTCGGGATCAACAGGAGAGAGCTTCCGAAGAGGATGAACAGTATGCCGATCACAAGGTTCCCGATGATCTGATGTGGTAAAACTCTATTTTAGCGGTGCCTCCTGGAGGTGCCCTTCAGAATATTGGATAGCCCCTAAGGAGAATAGATGTTTGACTTTATCAAGCGAATACGAAGTCGCGTTGATGAGCGTGGAGAGCGCTCTTCTCAGCAGCGGGTAATCAGTCGTGCTCAGTTTCTCAGGGGAGACATCAGTGGTCGCAGACAGCCTCTTCGTCCTCCCTGGGCTATTGATGAGTATGCCTTTACTGAAACCTGTACGCGCTGCGATCACTGTATCAAGCGCTGTCCAGAAGGGGTTCTGATCGCGGGGGCGGGAAAATTTCCTGTGGTGGAATTTTCCAGAGGGGAGTGCACCTTTTGTGGCGAGTGTGTTACCCATTGTGAGCCGCAGGCTCTCTGTTTTGAGGCAGAGGATAAACCGGGTAAGCCCTGGGATCTGGAGATCCGTCTGGGACATAGCTGTATTGCCCAGAAAGGGGTGGTCTGCCAGATTTGTGGGGACCAGTGTCTCGAGCAGGTTTTTCGTTTTCGCCCACGGGTTGGGGGGGCTGTGCAGATGGAGATGGAGGCTGACCAGTGCACCGGTTGCGGGAGCTGTATCGCACCCTGCCCGGTGGATGCATTGACCCTGCATCCACGACAATCAGAGGCAGTGGAGTGAGTGATTAGCGGTCCAATCCAGGGCACCTCTACTCTATTGTTGTAACCCGTCAGGATCATCCTTTATGATGGTCTGAAAAAAACAGCTAGAGGAGCATCGGGGTGTCTAACAAAAAGAGGCTGGATCGTAGAGAGTTCATCACCCGAAGTGGCAAGATGGTGGGTGGGCTAGCCCTGCTGGGAGGGGCTATCAGTGGTTATGGCAAGCAGGCCGCATCGATGCCAGCCTATGCGATTCGACCACCGGGTGCACTACCTGAAGAGGATTTCCTCGGGGCGTGTATACGCTGTGGTATCTGTGTGAAAGATTGCCCCTATGATATTCTCCATCTCGCGCAGTGGCAGGAAGAGGTTGCACTGGGTACCCCCTATTTTATTGCCCGTGATATCCCCTGTGAGATGTGTGAAAAGATCTACTGTGTACGTAACTGCCCAACCGGAGCGCTGGATCGGTTGATGGAGAATATAGAGAAATCAAGAATGGGGGTTGCGGTTTTGGTTGATCAGGAGACCTGCCTGAATATGTTGGGGCTGCGCTGTGACATCTGCTACCGGGTCTGTCCGGTGTTGGATAAGGCAATCACCCTGGAGCGTTTCCATAATCCCCGTACAAAATCACATACACTATTTGTCCCAACGGTACACTCGGACTCCTGTACCGGCTGCGGGAAGTGTGAATATGCCTGCCCGCTCCCTATCGCGGCAATCAAGGTGCTGCCAGAGAGTCTTGCAAAAGGGCAGGCGGGAGAGCACTACCGTCTGGGCTGGAAAGAGAAGGAGAAGAGGGGGGGCGCACTGGTTACGCCAGATATAGAGCATCAATATAATCTGCCTGAGGGGTTCCAGTATGATCTGCTGGGTGAAGGGTTGATTGCGCCACAGAAACAGGGAGGTCAATGACGATGCCTCGTGTACCGATAGGTAGGGCTGCGGTGGAGAAAAAAGGGTGGTTTAGAGCCAACCGCTGGCTGCTTCTGCGCAGAACCTCGCAGCTATTGATTATTGCGCTTTTTCTGATAGGGCCTCTGGCATTCGTTGAGTGGTCAGATGACGCGGAGGAGAAAATATGGCTTATTAAGGGTAGTCTGGCCTCAAATGTGGTACTGGATACGGTGCCGCTCAGCGACCCATTTATCTATCTACAGACCCTGTTGTCTGGTCAGGCCTTTGAACAGACCGTACTGATCGGAGCGCTGATTGTTACACTCTTTTATCTGCTGGTGGGCGGAAGAGTCTACTGCTCCTGGGTCTGTCCGATGAATATCGTGACCGATAGTGCGGGCTGGTTACGGCGCAAGCTGGGGCTGAAGAAGAAATGTGAGCTGAGCCCGAATCTCCGTTTCTGGGTTTTGGGACTGGTGATGGTGATGGCCCTGGTTGCGGGCAATCTCTTATGGGAGCTGGTCAATCCGGTGACCCTGTTGCAACGGGGGCTTCTCTACGGAATGGGAGCCGGGTGGATGGTTGTGGCGGCGCTATTTCTGTATGACCTGCTCTGGAGCAGAAATGGTTGGTGTGGACACCTCTGTCCCATGGGGGCCTTCTATAGCCTGTTGGGGCGATTGAGCCTGGTTCGTGTGCGTGCGGTAGATCGCGAGGCGTGTAATGACTGCATGGACTGTTTTGTGGTCTGTCCAGAGCCGCAGGTGATTCGTCCTGCCCTGAAGGGGGAGGATGGCGTAAGTCCGCTCATTGATGAGTCACTCTGCACAAACTGTGGTCGCTGTATTGATATTTGTGGACCGGAAGTATTTCGGTTTGGTGGACGATTTAACAAGTAGTTACAAAGAGTGTATAATGCCCACTTGGCAATATATTCTGTGGGGCTGTTTGGTATCCCCCCCTTTCAGGAAGATATTGTTGGACGGTTCCCAAGTTGCTTATACTCAGCAGAGAAGAAGATTGTCTATGGATCAAAATAAAATCGATCGGGCGATGGAAATGGTTGGACAGATGGGGTGTGAGAAGACGAGAGAGATCATCCGTCTACTGGATGCAGGTGAAGAGGTTCATCCGTGTGACAAGCTCTCGATTGATGAGTGTCGCCAGATGTTGGCTGAACTGAAAGAGGTAATGTCCGTCTATGGTGATGAATGTTGCCCCATACCTACGGTTCAGTGAGGCTACTCCCCCAGATCTAAATAAATTTCGACCAGTCCCGATTGTCTCTGCCAAAGACAAAAAAGTGTGGATTGAGCAGCGACTCCTTGGTGTTATAACGTAAGGGCCTCATTGAGGTATCCGTAATCTGCCCCCCAGCCTCCTCAACAATACATTGTGCTGCTGCAGTGTCCCACTCGGAAGTGGGTCCCAGACGGGGGTAAAGGTCGGCCTTCCCCTCTGCGATCAGGCAGGATTTGAGCGAACTCCCCATTGAGAGTATCTTGTGAGAGCCAATTTTGTCGAGAAATTCAGCCATTATCTCACTCTGGTAGGAGCGACTTCCCGCTACGACCAGCTGCTCTTCAGAGGGGGAGCGTACCTGGATCGGCTCTACCGGGTGGTCAGGCAGCTTTTTCCAGGCTCCCCCCTTACGCCAACCATAGTAGAGCGTATCGTTGACCGGAACCTGAATAAGACCAAGGATAGGCTTGTGATCCTCAATCAGGGCAATGTTGACGGTGAACTCGCCATTGCGGTTGATAAATTCACGAGTGCCATCTAATGGGTCAATGAGCCAGTAGCTTTGCCAACTGGATCGTTCCTCAAATGAGATGGCATCGGACTCCTCAGAGAGCGCAGGAATATCGGGGGTGAGCGCCTTGAGCCCCTCCACAATTGTGGTGTGAGCAGCGAGGTCAGCATCGGTTAGAGGGGTATTATCGGCCTTATCGGTAACTGAGAATCCCGCCTCGTAGATCTCCAGGATCTGTCTGCCCGCCTGTTGAGAGAGGCTGATTAGCGGCTCAATTAACGATTCCAATTCAGTCAGTTTCATATTTTTGCCTCTCTCGTACCATAAATAGCGCTGCAATGGTGCGCGCCTCCGTCATTTCAGGATGTCTCAGAAGCTCGCCCAGTTGGCTTAACTTCCAGGGAATGACCTCAATTTTTTCAGGCTCATCCCCCGCTAATTTTTTTTCATAAAGATCTTCACCTACAACAATATGGGTGGTGTGCCCCAGATAGCCGGGGGCGATGGTTAACGAGTCGATATGGATGAGCTGGTTGGCCCCATAGCCCACCTCCTCCATCATCTCCCGGTTGGCCGCCTCCAGAACGGTCTCACCAGGGTCAATTTTTCCCTTGGGCAGAGCCAGTTCGTAGCGTTCCATACCCACAGCAAACTCACGGATCAGTAGCACAGTATCGTTATTGATCAGCGGAACGATCAGCACTGCCCCACGAGAGGAGCCTTTGAGTCGTTCCCACTGCACCTCTGTCCCATTGGAAAAGCGCAGATCGATCGACTCTATTGTAAAAAGCCGACTCTGAGCACAGATCGCTGTTTTTATAACTTTGGGTGGTATTCTCTCTGGATTCACCTTAACCATACCGTTATCCTACCGCACTATGGTCGATTGGTCACAAATCAAAACTGTTCTCCTTGATATGGATGGAACCCTGCTGGATCTCCACTTTGATAACCATTTCTGGTTGGAGCATGTGCCGATGCGCTATGCTGAAAAAAATCACTTGGGGTTGGCAGAGGCAAAAGAGGTACTGTTTAACCGCTACAAGGCGATTGAGGGGACTATCGAGTGGTACTGTGTGGATCACTGGAGCCGGGAGCTGGAGCTTGATATTGTCGAACTCAAAAAAGAGGTGCACCATCTGATTGCGGAACATCCTCATGTGCGAGACTTTCTCGATGCACTGCGTGAATCGGGGCGTAGAGCCGTATTGGTCACCAATGCTCACGCTAAAAGTCTTGATCTGAAGATGCGTAAGACCGAACTGGGACCCTACCTTGATGCCACGTTCTGTTCACACGATTTTGGCCTACCCAAAGAGCAGCCAGAATTTTGGGATCGGTTACAGCAGCTGGAGCCCTATGACCCTGCCACCACCTTACTGGTAGATGATAGTCTCAATGTTCTGCGTTCTGCGCAGCAGTATGGAATAGCGCATCTGCTGGCAGTACATCGGCCGGATACAAAAAATCCCCCAAAAGATGTGGAGGATTTTGAGGCGATTAACCACTTTAGGGAGCTGTTGCCGATTCCATTATAAAGCGGAAAACTCCGGCGCTAACGTCTGCGGCGCTGTCCATTGCGATGGCCTGAGTGGGGTTTTCCGTGACGACTATTGTTCGAGCGTAACTATTCAGGGGTGTTAACGGAAAATAATCCTTGACAGGCTTTTTCAGCAAAAACATGTTTTTTAGTCCACCCCCGTACCTCTTGCTCATTTTG
>Ga0233428_1001762_pt1 | contig 22277 bp, 23 predicted proteins | sample SI_118_April2016_4_FD_179890 | JGI IMG/M metagenome (GOLD analysis project Ga0233428, IMG submission 179890) | Seawater microbial communities from Saanich Inlet, British Columbia, Canada - SI_118_April2016_120_MG | ecosystem: Environmental > Aquatic > Marine > Inlet | place: Canada: British... | reverse complement strand
CTGTCTCATCTTCATTCCCCTTCGGGTCATTACGATGAACCAGAAATCCTCTCTTATGCAATACCGCTAATCTGTTCCATAGGCGCTGACGTTAGACAAAGTGTTGGGGCCGAATACAATCAGTTGGTTTTATTGATGGGCTATTGGAATGATCTACGTGGAGATTATTTTGCGCCCAATTATGCTGATTTTGAAATTAGCAGCCTTGACTACGAAATAATTCCTAATAGCGCAGTAGTTGATGTGTTACCGAATGAAGATGACTTTATTTACCGATTTTTGGGAACCGGTTTTGTCGATATGTCAAAACTTGAGATGACCGGCAAGAATGTAAAAGGGCTATTACCAAAAGAATTATCAGTTGCTGCATATGATGCCTATAAGGCCGTTTTGGAATTACGCGCCCCTACCATATCTTTGGGTGCTACGGGCTAAGCCAATCGTTTTGCAAGTTCGTCGCTCAGAGGTATCTAACTTTTGACGAACATAAATTACCGCCTGACGCAGATCGGCAATCGTCAGGCTCTGGGTTTTAAATAATCGAGACTTTCTTTGAGGATCAATTTATCCAGCTCAAGCTCCGCCACGATACGCTTCAGTCGCTCATTCTCTTTCTCCAACGACTTAAACTCATGGAGCTTTGATTTACCCATTCCACCATAGCGCTTACGCCATTTGTAATAGGTCGCATCACTGATGCCAGCTGTCCGGATCGCCATCTCAACCGCACTACCACCCGCTAAATCTAATTCTATCTGGCGCAATATTCCCAATATATCTTCTTCTGAAAAGCGCTTCCTCGTCATTATTATCTCCCCAAATAACTAAAATATTCATACCACAAGTGGCTCAGTTATAGGGGGGCAGGACAAGTTGCCGTAGCCTTTGCCGTTCCACATCGTGGCCCAGACTTCTTTGCTTTCGGTTTGCCACAGCTCTATTTCTGAAATGGTATTCAATACCAAATCTACTTTAGAAATTCTGCTCTTTTTTTCCGGAGATTTTGTATTTTTCATAACATTGCGGGTAGCTTTCTTGGACGCCGCGTTGCGATCGTTAGATTCTGGCATTTTGCATAACCTTTTCATGAAAAAGCCGCCTGAATTAGATCTGGGGCTAGAAGCCCGAAGATCTTCATCGGCGGTTATAGTGAGTTGGGATTTGGAGTGTTTAGAAGACAGGCGCCGCCAAGCACTTCAGGCACACTGTGCCCAAATCGTGTCAGCTCAAATCTGTCTTATTCGGTTTTAAACGGTTTTATTAGGGTTAGCTTAGCGACAGAACCCAATTAACCTATTGATTTATAACATTTTTATTATCGTTTATAGCCAATGGCATTGTAGAGGTCGTCGGTTCGATTCCGTCTGGCTCCACCATTTTAACCCAGTAACTTATTGTCGTTATTGGGTTTTTCTTTGCTCGAAGTTAAGAAAAGCTAACAAGTTCAGTTGGTTTAAGACGCCTGATCCAGCATTTCAAATTTAGGATTGTGAGCGGCGTAAATATTTAGCCCCAGCCAGCGGGCAAAGTTTTGGGTGTAAATTTGATCGCCAACGACGATGACATCTTCCCTATCGATGGCGGTCTGTAAATTTTGGCTGCCCATCCAAATTTCAGTAAAAGCCATCAAGGTCGACGTTACATAGACATCAATTTCACCCTCGGGCACGCCGTCACAGACCTCCGATTTACCGTTATGAGTTTTAATGAACCAATGGGGATTTTGATCCAAATCGGTAAATTTGAAACGAATAACCGTATCGCCGGAGGGCAGTTCTGATCCGTCGATGGTAAAGCTGATATCGCGCACCAGACGTTCTGCGTTAAGTTCATTGTCGGAAAGTGAATCAAAGACAAAGCCGACCCCCCATTTCCCCATTTCCTGGATGATCGGTAACATTGCTTTTCCGCCCGGCGTCAAAATATATTCAAAACCTTTTTGTTGATTGATTTTACGGCGATAAAGAATGTCATTTTCCTCAAGCGATTTTAAACGCTTGTTCAGCAATGTCGGAGATAGGCTTGGCATAAATTTTCTAAAATCATTAAATCTTGTCACGCCAAAATGCATTTCGCGAATGATCTGAATTGTCCAACGTTCGCCGAGAATTGAAGCGGTTTTTGATATCGGACAAAATTCTTCATAATCGTACATTTGTTGAGTTCCTTAAAAATAATATCTTAAATCAACGCCTTGTTCTGTAATTCACCACAACCGGCTAACTACGGAATACATACCTCGTTAGTACAGTTTCTACACTTCAGGATAAGAAAGCTAACATCTAGGGTCAACTCCACGCGCACAATAATGGAGCGCTTCATAACAAGGAGTTGAAGAAATGTCTGATGTTAAAAAAATTGTAATTGTATTAACTCGCGGTTTAGATGATGAGCGTTCGTCTGTGGCGTGGAGTATCGCCAATGGCGCGCTTGCCAGTGATTTAGAAGTCACGATGTTTTTGGTAAGTGCCGGTGCCGATTGGGTTCGCAAAGGGGCGGCTGACAACGCTCATTTGAACCCCCATGATCCGCCGATGAAGGAAATGATCCAGAATGTCGTCGATGCCGGCAGCAAGATCATGGTGTGTCCGCCCTGTGGTATGGTGCGCGGCTATACGGAAGAGGACCTCATTGATGGCGTTGTTTTTGCAGGCTCCGTTGCGATGCTGGCCGTTGTCAAAGAAGGGGCAGCAACGTTGAGTTTTTAATCTCAATCGAATGCGGGTCGGGCTTTAAGCTCGGCCCGCCATTCTTCTTCCATATTTAACTATGCCAAAATTAGCTCGCCTCAAAAAACCTATCGCTCGATCGAGAGCCATAAGTGCCAATTGAATTCACAAAATCAATACTCTATGGTATGGTGTGTGCAACCATGATGGATTGAGACACGTATTAACGGCACTCATATGGATAAACCGACAAACAGCCTGACCCGAGAAGCTTGGATTGATTTTGCTCTCCAAAAGCTTACCGATGAAGGTATAGACAAAGTCAGTGTCGCGGCTCTGGCGCGCGATCTGAATGTCACTAAGGGCAGTTTTTATTGGCATTTCAAAGATCGCGAAGATCTCCTCCAAGCCATCTTGGATCGTTGGGAGAGGACGGGATCTGACGTCGTCTTCAGAGAAGTCGACCGCGTCGGCGGGGATGGAGAAAGACGCCTAAAACATATGTCCGACATCATTTTTAGACGGTACGGCGACCAATTAAATCTCGAGTTGGCGCTGCGGGATTGGGGTCGTAAAGACCCGAAAATTCTGGAAACTATTGCCCGGGAAGATGAGCGGCGGATGGATTATATGCGAGGGTTATTCGCTGACATCTATGATGATCCCAAAATTGCCGAAGCTAAGGCCTGGTTGTTGTTTTCTCTTTACGTTGGGGAAATCATTATCGCCGCGCCTATTAAGGAACAAAATCGGGAAGAGTTGTTGTGGACTTGCCTCAATACCTTGTTTGAAGGTCGGGCTGGCAATTCTTGACTCATTTTATTGACTTACTACCATACTGATAGGTATGGTGATTGAAAATGAAATCAGAGAGGAATAATGGTCGCGCCCCTTACATCAGACAGTGTCATACAAATCGCCAAGGACTGTGGTGCTGATCTGGCCGGCATAGCGGGCGCGGCGACGTTAAACGCTTTTCCGCCCGATCCCCGCTGGCCGCAAACGCCTGAACGCATGTCACCCGATGCTAAAAGCGTCATCGTTTTGGTGCTGCGCGTGCCGGTCGCGAGTTTTCGCACCCGCGAGCCGGAACCCTATCAAATGATGAACATGATGATTAACCGCCGGCTCGACAAAATTGCCCGGCGTGTTTCGGAGCAGTTGGAAAAACGCGGGTATTTTGGCCTTGTCATGAACAACAATTCAACCGATTGGGAATTGAAATCCGGTACCTATGGTCACCTTAGTTTGCGCCATCTCGCGGTCGAAGCGGGACTGGGCACATTGGGGCTCGGCGTCAACTTCATGTGTGTTGAATATGGCCCCCGGGTGAACCTCGCGGTTGTTGTCACCGATGCCGAGCTGGAGCCGGGAGAGCCGATGATCGAGCAGTTGTGTGTTGGCGAAGGATGCTCTCGTTGTCTTTATGCCTGCCCAACCGATTCCGTATTGCACTTTCATATTGATAAGCGGCAATGCTCCATCGAAGCGCAAACCACGGGATTTTACGGTGCGGCTGATCTCTTTCATAAATTTGTTGAAGCGGATGAGGGAACCCGAGAGAAAATTTTGAACTCGAAAGACCATCTGCATTACTGGCAAGGTCTGACCCGCGTTTGGGGCTGTTTTGGCACTTGTCCACGGTGCACGGCTGTTTGCCCGGTTGGCGATGACTATCACGAATTCCTGGCCGAGCCGCAAAAAGAAATCCCTGAGACCACACCAGAGCGCATTGCCAAAGGCCAAGCCTATAAAGCGGCCCGGAAACAAGGTGATGAGGTGCCGGGTTTAAGCGATTGGAATGTTCGCTGGGTTGGCCCCGGCGGCTATACCGGCAAGGCCGCCAAGGCGCAGCGCAAAAAATACAAAGCGGAACAATCAACATGAACGAGCTGATCCCGACGACACTGACATCTGAAGTCCTCAAGGAGAAAGCCAGATCGCTTGGCGCTGATTTGGTCGGCATAGCCGATGGCGCGCTGATGGATCAGTTTCCGCCCGATCCTGATAACCCGCGCACGCCGTCACATATCACAGAGATCGATGGCGCCCGGGTCATTGTGCTGGCCAAACGCATCAGCTTTGCGACTTCACGTCTGCCTAAATGGAATGATCAACATAAATTCTATGGCGATGAGCTGCTGATTTCAGCGCTGGAAGAACTGGCACTCGATCTCGTCTTTTGGATGGAAGACAATGGCGCGCCGGCATTGTTGGTGCCCTATCACCATGTCGACCCGCTTAAATTCACCAAAGGACAGGATGCACAGGCGACGCACCCGTTATCTGCGGAACATGCGGCAGTCGAGGCGGGGCTTGGCACGCTTGGCTTGAATCACCAACTGATCACGCCGGAATATGGCCCACGGGTTATTCTCGGCATCGTCATGACCTCGGCTGATATTGAACCCGATAAGAAAATGGCTGACGCGTTATGTCTCGGGCCGGAATGTGGCCGCTGCCTTTCGGCTTGCCCGGCTGATGCAGTGCAGCATTGGGACCGAGATTGGGTGGCCTGTGATAAATATCGCTCCCCTTTTGGCTTTGAATTTATGTCGGACTATCTTACCAGTGTCCTAAAAGAGCCGGATCAAGCCGCTCAGATTGGCATGTTGCGCGGCATGGAATCCTCCGAGATTTTTCAAGCCATGCTCAGAGGAAGCGGTATCATTACCGGCTGCCGGCGCTGCGCTGACGTTTGTCCGGTCGGCGGCGATTACGAAGATCTCTTGAAAAAATGGGTTGATGAAATCCCAGAGGTGACGCCGGAAAAACTTAACCGCCTTAAAGAGATGGTTGCGGCGGCAACGCTGCCAGAAGCTTATGAACAACAAAGCCGTTGGATTGGTAATCTAGATGCGAAAATATAGAAGGGAAGAACAATATGGCTGATAATATTCCAAAGAGAGCTCCAGAGCTACAACGCCCTGAATTTGACTCGATGGTTCACATGCTTGCTCATGCGGCAAAAGAACATCCCGACCATACAGCTGTTATTAGCGGCGAAAATGAAATTACTTTTGCTGACTACTATGCCTGCGTCGCCGGATTGGCAGAAAATTTAATTGCGATGGGTGCCAAGGGTGAGCGGGTCATTGTCTTGAAAGCCAATTCAATTGAGACCGCTGTTGCCGCAAATGCTGTTTGGGCTGCCGGGGCTCAAGTTGTCATGTTCAATCCACTTTACACCGAGAACGAACTTCGTCCTCTGGTCGAAGATGTTTCACCAAAGGTCATCCTCTGCGATTCCGTGCATGTGGAAGTTCTAGCGCCTTTGGCAGAGGCGAATGGTGTCACGCATTTCTATACCTTCGAGGACGAACGCGTTGCCATCGATCAATGGCGCGGCAAACGGGAGTTAAGACTTCCAGAACCATTTCCAAAAAGTACCGACCTTGCATTATTGGCCTATACCGGTGGCACAACTGGCTTACCAAAAGGAGCCATCCACACACATGCAATGATGCTGGCAATGGCAAAATCGATGGATGGATTATACAGCACATCCATTGCCGGTGACATTTGGCTCAACGTCGCGCCGGTATCTCATATTTGGGGGTGGTGCGTTTCCTTGGTTGCGCCGATGTATGGCTGCAACACCATCGTTTTAGTGCCCAAGTTTATACCTGATGTGGTTATCTCTGAGATTGCGCGGACCAAAGCGACTGTTTTTGCTGGTGGGCCTTCGGTTATCTACAATGCATTGTTGGCTGTTCCGACATTAAGGGAAACTGATCTCAGCCAACTGCGCCTTTGCCTGGGCGGCGGATCAGCCTTTGCCGACGCAACGATTGCAGCTTGGCAAGATGCCACGGACAACACGGTGCATGAATTGTGGGGAATGTCAGAGGCTGCACCCCTTAGCGGTAATCCCAGTGACCGACCCAACAAAATCGGGTCTGTCGGACTACCTTGTGTAGCGACTGATGTCGAGGCAGTCGATCCCGAAACGGGTGTCGATGTCATGCCAGTAGATGAAGCCGGAGAACTTCGTGTTCGCGGCCCTCAAATGATCACCAGCTATTGGAACAGGCCAGACGAAACGGCAAGCGCCATCCGGGATGGTTGGCTCTATACCGGTGATATAGGCTCGATTGATGAACTGGGCCGAATAACTATTGTTGATCGCAAGAAGGATATGGTCAATGTCGGCGGCTACAACGTCTTTCCCCGCGAGATTGATGAAGTGCTTTTCGCCCACCCAGAAATTCAAGAAGCCGCCGCGATCGGTGTGCCGGATTCCCATCGCGGCGAGGCGGTCCAGGCTTACGTTGTGAAAACGGAAGGAGCGACAGTTTCAGCGGAAGAGATTATCGACTATTGCAAAGAAAGTCTAGCCAAGTTCAAAGTGCCGACCGAGGTGCATATTGTCGACTCGCTCCCCAAAACGCCGGCGGCGAAAATCGACAAAATGGCCTTGCGAAAATCATTTGAAGGAAATTGATTAAGAAAGCAATTTTGAAAATCAATGCCCGCTTTAGGCGGTCTCTATTGACCGACGCCGTACTTTATCCCAGGCGTTAGTTCGGGCGTTAGAGCTTCTCCCTGAAATCGCGCCACGCAGCGGTGCCGGCATCGTGACCGTCGCCGAAATAACTGTCTAAAAAGTCGAGAATCTCATCCACTTCGTTTTCATCCGCCAAAGTAAAAAAGGTCGAGACCTCGCCGCTGTGAGCGAAGGATTCTTTTATTTCGCTTAAAGCCCATTCCAAACCCAGCATCTCTTCCTCATCGTCATCAAGCTTTTCCAGATTGGTGACTTGATTTTTCTCGAGGGTTATTTCGTATCGCGCCAAAACACTTCTCCGTCGTTATAAAATGGCCAGAAAGTCTATTTGCTCGCCGGGTTATTCACTGGTCGAATAATATTCCGCATCGTCCGGTATGGCCCATTCGGTGGACATCGCTTTCAGCATGGCGTCGGAATATTCTTCGTCAAGCTTGACCACTGGATCATGTGACACTTCGATCGCACCATTGGATTTCCCGAGGACAATATTTTTGAGCCAATTTTGGTCATCTTGATCGGGGTGTTCAATCCGATAAGAGCCGCCGAAATATCCGCCTCGGCTTTCCCGGCGTTCCATAGAGGCCGTGCCGAGTAAGCGGCAGAGCGTCACTTGGCCTTCAGCTTCGATGGCTTGGCGGATCTTGTTCGCAACTTGTTTGTCATCGTCTCCCTCAGCCGAAATAGCGCCGATCATATCTTTTTCGATCTCGCTAAGCTCAGCGAACACTTTATTTATGCCTGCTTCCGAGCGCGCAACATTTAGATTCTCCCCGGCGATTTGACGAATACAATCCAGAATATCTGCCGGATCCACGCCGTCATTTTGCGCGGTCCAAGTTGATAATTTGTTTTTCACAGCACCGATATCAGCGGTTTTAATTTCCGTGTGGTTACCTAATTTGCCGACATAATTGACCGCTTCAAGCCCGCTTAGGGCACCAAATACCAAGCAGTCTGAAAGCGCCGAGCCGCCAAACCGACTGGCGCCGTGAGAACCGCCAGTCGCTTCGCCGGCTGCAAAGAAGCCCGGTACATTGGTCTCGCCTTTTTCATTAATTTTAATGCCGCCGACCAGATCGTGCGGATAGCAAATAAGCTCAATTGGATCATCAACCAAATCGACCTTACCGCGCTCAGCAAGTTCCCACATCCGGCCGTATTTCGGATGGTCTTTAAACTTATCGTCGACTTCTGAGATGTCAAAAAGGATACCGCCATTCGGCCCACCGCCGCCTTTGAGGATTTCCTCACCGATGCGGCGGGTCAGTTCTTCCATGGTTAATTTGGTGGCACCCGTTTCGGGGTAGATCTCATAGAGAAATTCTTCGCCTTTGTTGTTGAGCAGCTTGGCCCCGGCTTCATTGATCAAACCATTTATAAAGCCGGCAAAGATAAACTTCACCTGGAGTGCTTTGGGATGAACCGGGGTTGGCAGATAATGGCCAAATTCCATGCCCAGCATTTCAGCACCGGCATCAAAAGCAATGGCATAACCTTCGCCCGTAGCCGCCCCGACATTGTCGCCGACCGGATACATCGCACCATAGCCGCCGGTGGTCATGATCACGGCTTTCGCCTGTATAATATAAAGCTCGCCCGAGCGATAATTTAAACCCCAGGCACCGGTCACCGTATCGCCGTCTTTGAAGATGCCGCCGATAATCGTGTGGCTGAGCACATCCAGTTCAAGGTCTTTGCTTTTTTCAGATAGGCACTTCATGAGGTATTTGCCGGTGGCCCAATGATGATGGACCATGCGGGGGTAGGTGTGACCTTCCCAAGGGCGTTGGTGGTATTTTTCGTCATCGCGGATGAGATCAAGTCCCCAACTTCGCATTTCCTCCGTCAGATCACAGATCGTCGTCGTCCACGTGCGCACCATTTTTTCATTGCACAGGCCAATCCCGTTGCGCACGACATCGCCAAAATGAATTTCAGGATTGTCACGGCTATCTGAGTGACCAAATGCGGCACCATAGCCAGCTAAGGCTTTGGTCGAATTGCCTGACGGGTACGGTCCTTTAGTCGCGACCAGGACATTGGCACCTGAAAGCTTGGCTTTGATTGCCGCCATCGCTCCGGCTGAGCCGGAACCGACAACTAAGATATCGCATGACCTAACATTTGGTGTGAAAGTCATTTCAATTCATTACCCCTTATCCCCATTTGAGAAGAAACTATATTAGGTCAAATGACCTAAAGACAAGTGTGGAAAGCGCTCTCTGACGGTGAAGGGCTGTCAGTTCTTTGCCTATCTGATCGTAGTGGCTCTGGCCGTGTGGCTGATTGCTTAAATGACCGGCTAGTCAGCGAGTGGGTTAACACCGTCTGCCGGCAGCATTTCGAAGGTATTTAAAACCATCGCAACATTTGAGTAATAGCCGAGAATAGCGACGAGATCGACGACGGTGGGCTCGCTGAGCTCTTCAACTGCGGCACTGTAAGTTTCATCTGAGACTTTTTTATTCTGCAAAAGTTCGGTGCTGAATTTGTAGATCACTTCTTCATCTTTATTTTTAAAGCTCGGCGTTTCGCGCTGGGCGATGGCGTCAATGAGATCAGGATCGGTGCCAGCTTCCAAGGCGATGGGTTTATGTGCGTTCCACTCGATTTGCACCGTCCATTCCCGCGCCAATATCAAAATGGCGAGCTCGGATAATCTAGGCGGCAGAGAGGTTTCATAGCGACAATAGGCGCCAAGCTTTTGGCTGCGATCAGCAAGATCCGCGTTGCGAAGCCAGGGGATAAAAGGGCCAACGACCTTGCCTCTGGAGGCAATGATGTCATCGGCAATCTTTTTTTGTTCCGGCGACATTGTGTCGTAATCGAGTGTTTCTATACGAGACATTTTTTAACCCTTTATTTTACTTAGTTTAAATTCATTCCGAGTGCCCTGGGCAGCCACAAGGAAATAACGGGGAACCATATGAGGATATTTATACGCACAATATCGGCATAGAAAAACGGAAAGATGCCGGAGAAGATTGTTTTGAGCGGGATGTTATCGGCAACGCCAAAAATAACAAAAACATTCATGCCGATCGGCGGCGTAATGAGACCGATTTCCATCACCATGACCAGGATCACGCCCCACCAATAAGCGTCATATCCCATGCCGATGATCAGCGGGAAAACAAAGGGCAGGGTGATCAGCATGGCAGCGATGGAATCGAAAATACTGCCGAGGATCAAATAGACAATCACCACCGCATAGACGACGAAAATCGGCGACAGCTCCAAAGCTTGAATGTTTTCGACTAAAAAGACCGGCATTTTCGAGGCCGAAATAAAGAAGGAGAAAATTGATGCGCCGGTCACCATGACATAAAGCATGGAAGAGGCGGCCGCGGTTTCTTTTAAGACCTGACCTAAGGTTGCCCAATTCATTTTGCCGCGTGCGACGGTAAACAAAAAGGAGAGGCCTGCGCCCAAGGCCGCCGCTTCGACAACGGTAAAGACACCGCCATAGATGCCGCCGATGACGGCACCGAGTAAGAACATCACGCCCCAGCTTTTCCGTAAAACCTGCCAGCGTTCCAGCCAAGAGGTTTTTTCACCCGCCGGGCCGATCTCGGGGTTTCTAGCTACCTGTATCCAAATTGCCAGGAAATGTCCAAGCAGCGCCAACAAGGCTGGAACGAGGGCGGCGACAAACAATGTAATAATGAATTTTTCGGTGATGAAAGCATAAATCACCATGATCACAGAAGGCGGGATCAACATGCCAAGCGTGCCGCCTGCCGCCACGCTACCGCTCGCCAATCTTGGCGAATAACCGCGCGAAATCATTTCTGGCAAAGCGACCCGGCCCATCGTTGCAGCGGTGGCGACGGAAGATCCACAGACCGCGCCAAAGCCGGCGCAGCCGCCAATCGTTGCATAAGCCAGCCCGCCTTTACGGTGCCCGATAAAAGCGTAGGCGAGGCGGTAGATATCAGCCGAAAGGCCACTGACACCGGCGAAACTTCCCATCAGCAGAAACAACGGAACGACGGCTAATTCGGGGCTGGAAATTACGCCCGATAGCTCGGTCGCAAAAATGGAAACCGCCGGCTTCCAATGTGCCTGCAAAACACCGAAACCGATCGCACCCGCCGCTGCCATCGCGACGCCGATTGGCACATGTAATAAAATGAGGGCGAACATCCCAATGATGCCCAGGACAGATATTAGCACCGGATCCATTATTCTTTAACTCCGGATCGGCCCGTGAGCAGGGACAAAAGTAAAATCGCCTGCACGGGGATACAGAGCAATAAAAGAAATGTCGCGATACCCCACCACGGTGCTACCGGCCAGGCCAGAACCCAGGTCACTTCATTGGTTACAAAAAATTCTTCGGTCAGGACGACGAACTGCCAGCCGACGATAACGAAGAATAAAAAAGTCATAAATCCGCCAAAGGCATCCAAGGCGTTTGAGACCTTTGGCCCGAGCCAGGTGCCGACAAAACGAATGGTGATGTGAGAATTATCGATCAGGGCGGTTGGGAAAAAAGATGCCATGATGATAGCGTAGATCAAATGCAGCACTTCGTTCAGGCCCTCGATGGGCGCTGAAAAAAGCCAGCGCAGCAACACATCGGCGATGATCACCAAGGTGACGGTGATCAGCCCGATGAGACCTACAACAGCAATAGAACGGCTGATAACCGTACTACGCTGTTCTAGGTATTTTAGCTTAAAGGACACGACTTATTTTAAGTGTTCAGAGTGTTATTGCTACTTCTTTGCTCTGACTTCGGCCAAAATGGCTCTTGCATCAGCCAGCATTTGAGCGCCATTTGGGGTTGATTTCAACCAGCCCGCAATAACGCTTTTGCGCATTTTAGCGAGGGTTGCGACATCGGCACCACTTGGATCAATGACTGTGTGCTTGAGGCTTTTCTCAGCCATTTTTCGGAACATACCGTTGAGCTTCAGGTGCATACCACCGAATTTACGGGCCAGTTTTTCACCGCCATGTTTGGTGAAGGCTTTTTTGGCATCGCCGGGCAGACCATCGAAATTTTTCTTATCCATGACCAGGACGGCGTAATTGGCGCCAAGTACCGCTTCATAGTGATGTGACGTCACATCCATGATGCGGAACGCTTTGGCGGCAAACCATTCGAAAGAAGCAGCGTCGAGAATGCCTCGGCTTAGACTTTCGGCAGCTGACGTGATCGGAATACCGATCGGCACACCGCCCAGCGCTTTGATGGTTGCGCTATGGATCGGACCACCGGCTCTGATTTTTTTGCCTTTGAGATCAGCCAATGACTTCACCGGCTTTGGTGAGTGGATCAGATATTGTGATACACCGCCGAACATCAGAGGATGTATGCTCTCAAAACCTTTAAGTTTACCGCGAGCATACATCCGCCAAATCGTGGTTGAGGCTTCCATAGCATCGTTGAACAGACCAGGGAGCTCAAATAAACCGCGATCGGCAAAACGGCCAGGTGAATAAGCCGGGATTGCCCAGGTGATGTCGACGACGCCATCGGCCACTAATTTAAATTGCTGGCGAGGATTACGGCCGAGCGAGCCGCCGGGAAAGGAATCTACTCTAACTGTTCCTTTTGAGTCGGCTGTCACTTGATCCAGATAGGGTTTAAAAATCTTGGCAAAACCAGGCTCTTTGGCCGGCGGAAAAAAATTAAACTTGAGGGCTTTCTGGGCGAAGGCCGATTGAGTTGGCAGCACGACCATTAGACAGGCAGCAGCACCAAGTAACAATTGTAGCTTTTTCATGTTAGATCCTTTTTGAGTAGATGTCCCTGAAACTTGTAATTCCCACTAGCGGGGAAATTTATTATAATGTAATAAGTTACAAATAACGTAATTTAATTTACTTTGTCAAGTTGATCTATCGACGAATCGCTTTATTGTGCTGCTAGAGTTTAGAAAAAAGAAAATTAGCTTATGAATAAAAAAATCAATAAAAAATCGGGTAGCAATGGGGGCGTTCAATCCGTTGAGATTGGCACAGGCGTCTTGCTTGCCGTCATGAGTGGCGGCGGTCCAATGAGTCTTAAATCTATCGCCGAGGCCACGTCGCTACCGCCTGCCAAGGCGCATCGTTATCTTGTCAGTTTGATCCGCTCCGGCCTGGTCGATCAGGATGCGGCAACGGGTAAATATGATTTGGGACCGATTGCGCTGCAAATCGGTTTGTCGGCGATTCTCAGGCTCAATGTGGTTCGCACCGCAGTTCCCATTGTCTCGGAACTTCGTGAAGATCTCGGCGAATCCATCATGCTCACTGTTTGGGGGGATCATGGCCCGACCATTGTGCATTGGGAAGAATCACTCATGCCGGTGACCGTAAATGCGCGCATCGGCTCGGTGCTTCCGATATTGGGAACAGCGACGGGGCACACCTATCTGACTTGGTTGCCGAAAGAGCAAACCCAGGAATTCGTTAAATCAGAAGTTAAACGCGGGGCGGATTTAACGGCCAAGGATATTGAAGGCTTGATCAAGCGGACAAAAAAGCACGGGCTCGGCTTTTTTGAAATTGAGGATATGCGCTCTCTGAGCTCTTTGGCGGCACCGATCTTCAACCTCGAAAATAAGTTGATCGCCGTCATCACTGCCTTTGGCTACAAAGGCTCCTTCGATAACACGCCGACCGGGGCAAATGCCAAGGTTCTAAAAAAAGCGGCGGGCCAAATATCTGCCAAAATGGGTTTTAGTGGTGATATGCCTTAGCCGGCGGCCATCCAATCCTGGATAGATTCTATTTGTCGGTCCAAATCTTCCTGTGATTTAACGATGCCATAAATATAGCGATCGGGCCGTACAATAATTGCCGCGCAATCTTGGTCATCGAAATAATCGATCATCAGTCCATCCACATCGGACACGTTCAGTGTTCCGCTCTCGCCCGTGCTGAGCGAAGCGCCGGATTTATTCATGCAAATGACTTGGCCGCTAATTTTTTGCCAGAAACTTTCTTGTGCGTCAGACAGGACCACCCCTTCTTTGGCAGGGTTTTGCACAATCCAAAAATTACTGCCGGCAATGTCATCGAGTAAACCTTCATCGCCATTCTCCTGCGTTACTTTGGGTTGGCGAGCCAATGTGCCAACACCACTAATGCCGGAGAAATCGAAGGATCCATGTTCGAGCGGCGGAATGAGGCCTTGGCGGAAAACATTTTGTGTGCCGTCTTTGAGTTCCTGTTCGAGGATCGTGTCTCGCTCAGCGGCTTTCTCGTGATCGAGCATACAAATCTCTTCACCCAATCCCTTGGTCCGCATCGTCGTGGTTTCAACATGCGGCTTTCGCTCGGTTGTGTAGCTATCCAAGATAGCATCTGAAATGCCATCGATTAAAATCGATTTGAGACGCCAGGATACTGCCGATGCATCGCGGATCCCTTGGCACATGCCTTGGCCGATGAAGGGAGGCGTTTGATGAGCGGCATCACCGGCAAGTAAAACCCGGCCTTTGCGCCAAGTCGCTGCGACCAGAGCGTGGAAGCGATAAGTGGCTGAGCGGCGAATTTCAAATTGTTCAGGCTTGCCAAATTCGGCGATGAGCTCATAGATGCGCGGCAATTGATCGATTTCTTCCGGCGTTTCGCCCGGCATCAACATAATTTCCCAGCGGCGATGGTTGTTGGGCCCGACAATAAAAGTCATCGGTCGGTCCGGGTTGCAGATCTGCTGGTTGACCTGCGGCAGCTCATCAATGTTGTCGGCATAGACGTCAACGACCAGCCACGGCTCGTCAAATCCGAGATCCTCAAAAATAATACCTAGAGCATTGCGGGTTGGGCTGCTGGCACCATCGCAGGCGACAACATATTTGGCGTTAAATTCTTTGACGGTGTTGGTATCTAAATCACGGACGCTGAGAGATACGTGATCGACGTGCTCTTCAAAGCTTTCCATCTCATGGCGGGTGAAAACGTCCACTGTTGCTTGACGTTCAACGCCGTCCCTAAGACCTTTTTCGAGACCAGGCTGGTCAAACGTAAAGTTAGGCTCCCAGCCAAAGGGGTGCGGCAGTGGCATTTGGTGAAACTCTCTGATCACCTGTCCTTTGGCACCAATATAATGTGTCGAGGCCATCGGCGCCGTTGCCGGCATTATATCATCGGTAACACCTGCTGCTTGAAATACGCGCATTGTCTCATGATCAAAACCAATCGCACGTGGCTGATCAAATATGTCGGCATCGCGTTCAATAACGACAGTTTTAATGCCTTCAAGTCCCAGAAGATTTGCTATTGTGGCGCCCGTTGGCCCATAGCCGATTATGGCGACGTCGAAAAGTTGATCCATAGTATTGGTCATTCCCTAAAGACTATTATAATTCGAGATTGTATTTTACATGTTTTATATTATGTAATATATTTCATAATATGTAATTAAAAATATGTGTCAATAACTGACATGAAAGCAATATACTCTACTAATATAAATTAGTAGAAAAAGGGAACAGTTAAAACAATGTCTATTTCTGATACCGTAAACCATCAGGTTATTCTTTCGTCGCGCCCGGTTGGCATCCCCCAGGCGGAACATTTCGAACTTTCCGAGGCGCCAATCCCGGAACCCAAAGATGGCGAATTCTTAGTTAGGAATAAATTTCTCTCGGTTGACCCTGCCATGCGGGGCTGGACAAATGCGGCGAAGAACTATTCTGAGCCGGTTGCCATTGGTGACGTTATGCGCGCCATTACGGCCGGTGAAGTGATCGCTAGCAAGCACCCGGATTACGCCGAAGGTGATTTGGTGGTTGGCACATTGGGCTGGCAGGAATACGGCATCGGCAATGGCAGCGAGATTCGTTTTAAAGTTCCGAAAATGGATGTCCCGCTGTCAGCATTTCTGGGGATTTTAGGCAGCAACGGCATCACCGCCTATTTTGGTCTGCTGACCCATGGCGAGCCAAAAGCGGGCGAGACTGTTGTTGTTTCAACGGCTGCCGGGGCGGTCGGTTCTGCGGTTGGCCAGATTGCAAAAATCAAAGGCTGCCGAACCGTTGGATTGACCGGCAGTGATGACAAAGTCGAGTTTTGCAAAAGTGAGTTCGGCTATGACGAAGCGATAAATTACAAGACAGCGGATTTGGATGCTGCTCTCAAAGCGGCCTGCCCGGATGGTGTTGATGTTTATTTCGATAATACATCGGGCAGTATTACCGATACGGTTTATAATAATCTGGCGATTGGTGCACGCTGCGTGGTGTGCGGCACGGCCTCTATCTCGGTCTGGGATCCCCTGCCGACCGGCCCCCGGGTGGAGCGGACCTTACTGGTTAAGCGCGCCCGTATCCAAGGCCTCTATGTGTTCGATTTTGAAGATCAATGGGGCGCCGCTCAGAAAGACCTTTGTCAGTGGTTTGAAGAGGGTAAGCTCAATTACCGTGAAGATATTTTAGATGGATTGGAACATGCTCCGGGCTCTATTCAACGTCTTTATGACGGTGAAAATCAGGGTAAATTGCTGATCGAAATTTAAAGGACATAAAGATGATTAAAGTTAAAGATGTTGCTTTCCCACGGTTTCGCGCACCAGATCTCGACAAGATGGAAAGTTACCTCGAGGATTTCGGTATGGTGCGGTCAGCTCGCACTGAAGACAAACTCTTTATGCGCGGTCTAGATGCCTCTCATCATATCCACGTCACCGAATTGGGCGAGTCGAAATTTATTGGCGCGGCGTATTGGGCCGATAGTTTGGAAGATTTGGAAAAGCTTGCTTCTTCCAATGATGCCAGTGACGTTGAAGATATCAATGAGCCCGGCGGCGGACAGCGCGTTTGCCTTACCGACCCCGATGGTTTTCAGATCGAAGTGGTCTATGGCATTGAAGAGATCGATCCACTCCCCGCGACAGAATCGACCGGCTACAATTGGGTAAACGACCGCCGCCGCTTAGGCGATCTCAAGCGGGTTGGCAAAGGCCCGTCGCCGGTAAAGCGCTTTGCTCATTACGTCATTGGCGTGACCGATTACGAAAAAACCCAAGCCTTTTATGCTGATCATTTAGGCCTCATTCCATCCGACACCATTCACGACAATGACGATGAGTCGCGAAACGTGATGACATTCAATCGTGTTGATCAGGGCGATGAATTTGTTGACCACCATACATTCGCGGCAATCGAGTGCTCGATCTTTGGCAGCGACGAGGCCATGTTCCATCATGTCGCTTTTGAAGTTGAAGATTTGGATACCTTAGTCGCGGGTCATGAGTATCTGATGAGCAAAGACTATGAGCACGCTTATGGTATTGGTCGCCACATACTGGGCAGTCAGATATTTGATTATTGGCAGGATCCATTTGGCTTCCGTCACGAACATTGGACCGATAGCGATTTGCTCAATGCAAGCTCGCCAACCGGGCATCATCCGGTATCAACGGCGCTCAGCGTGCAATGGGGCCCGACCATTCCGCGCAAAGTAGGATAGCCCCATGGTCTTTTTGAAAGACATGCCTGAAGCGGCGTATGAGCGCATTGTTAATCAGGAACTGCCTGAATATGGCGAGACGGATTGCGTTGCCGGGCCGCCTTTAGCTGAACGCCGGATCGCCATCATCACGACGGCCGGCTTGCATCGCCGGGAAGACACTGCGTTTAAAATGGGAGTTGGTGAATATCGCATCATTCCTGATGACACTGATATGAACGATCTCATTATGAGCCACATCTCGAATAATTTTGATCGCACTGGCTTTCAGCAAGATCTCAATATCGTGTTTCCGATTGAGCGGTTGAGAGAGTTGGACAAGGCGGATGAGATTGGCTCGGTGGCCGCCTATCATTATGCCTTCATGGGCGCGACGCCGCCGACCGATCAGGCAGCCGTGGCAAAAGACCTCGCCGGTCTGCTGAAAGGCGATAATGTTACCGGGGTCATCCTCGCCGGGGTCTGACCCCAATGTACGCGCGCCGTGGGCGGGCTGGCACACTATCTTGAAGCTGAAGGGATCCCGACGGCTCTCATTAGTTTAATCCGTGGACACACCGAGCGCATGAAGCCGCCTCGCGCCTTGTTCGTGCCGTTTCCGCTCGGCCGTCCGTTTGGTGCGCCCAACGCGCCGGATTTCCAGCGTAAGGTACTCAGCACAGTATTGGCGCTATTGGAGCGGCAGGACGGACCCATTTTAGAAGATTTCCCAGATAAAGCACCGGGCCCGCAAGAGCTTTCCGACGAAGAAATGGAAGGCTGGACTTGCCCGATTAATTTCTCCAGCTCGGTGGATGATCTAAGCGACACCGAGAAATTCTCCAAAGCAATTAAGCAGGAAATCGCCTTGCTGCGTCCCTGGTATGAGGAATCCGTTGCTAAACAAAATGGCCGCCGGCTGGATGGCTTAACCGAGTTCAGCACCGAAGAAATTGTTGATCACCTGGTGGCCTATGCCGAGGATCAGGACACCCCGTCCTTTCTTGAGGGTGAGAATATGGCCCGGGCTATCAAATTGACCTGCGATGATTTGAAGCATTTCTACTATCAGGCAGCCCTTGCTAAGCCAGCAGCGACCTACGAAGATATCGACAATTGGTTTTTTGGTGAAAGCCTAGGCGGTACCTTGATTCTGGAAATTCGCAAAATTTTGATTGGCCTGGAAGACCCCGTTTTAAAACGCGTCGGGCTGATCAATTTATTGCCGCACGCCATGTCTCACCACGCGACATAAGAATAGTTAAGGATAGCACCCATGGCGCTCGACCCGGAAACATTTGGCATTCTATTAGATACAGTTGAGCGATTTGTCACCGAGCGCCTGGTCCCGCTTGAAGCCCAAGTCGCCGAAGAAGATCAGGTGCCGGCTGAAATTATCGAAGAGATGAAAGAGCTAGGCCTTTTCAGCCTATCGATTCCTGAAGAATATGGCGGGCTCGGGCTGTCCATGAGCGAAGAAATTGAAGTTGCCATTCGTCTCGGCGGCACCACCCCCGCTTTTCGTTCGGTCTTTGGCACCAATGTCGGCATCGGTAGCCAGGGCATTGTCATGGACGGCACCGATGCGCAAAAAGAGCATTACCTGCCGAAACTGGCGACCGGTGAAATGATTGCTTCTTTTGCATTAACCGAGCCGGAAGCCGGGTCCGATGCAGGCTCTTTGAAAACAAGTGCTAAAAAAGACGGCGATCATTACGTGCTGAACGGCACCAAGCGCTTTATCACCAACGCGCCATCTGCCGACATTTTCACACTGATGGCGCGGACCGATCCTGACACGCCCGGCGCCAAGGGCATTTCCGCTTTTATTGTTGAGCGTAAAAGCGATGGCCTGACGATCGGCACACCCGATAAAAAAATGGGCCAGCAGGGAGCCAAGACCGCCGACGTCATCATGGAGGACGTGCGGGTACCAGCTGAGAACATCATTGGTGGTGTTGCAGGGGTCGGCTTTAAAACAGCGATGAAGGTGCTTGATCGCGGGCGGCTGCATATCTCGGGTGTCAGTGTCGGTATTGCCGAGCGCCTTTTCAGAGAATGCGTCACTTATGCCGCTGAGCGGAAACAGTTTGGCAAAGCCATCGCTGACTTCCAACTTATCCAGGCCATGCTCGCTGACAGTAAGGCGGAAAGCTATGCTGCGCGTTGCATGGTTGTCGATGCCGCCAAGAAAAAAGATGCCGGCGAGAACGTCACGCTGGAAGCTGCCTGTGCAAAGATGTTTGCCACTGAAATGGTTGGCCGGGTCGCCGACCGGGCGGTGCAGATCTTCGGTGGTGCCGGCTATATTTCAGAATACCCGATTGAGCGGCTTTATCGCGACGTCCGCCTGTTCCGCATCTATGAGGGCACCACGCAAATCCAGCAACTCGTCATTGCCCGAGAATTGATGAAAGACGCGTGAGCTAATTTAAGCGTTTGGCGGAATTTTATTCCCCCCGTAACGCCTTCACCTCCGCAACGAACTTTTCAACATGGTCGAGAATTTCTGGCACGTCTTCGGGTTGGGCGTTGAGGAAAAACGAATTACCGGGATCCAGCATGACTGAGGGACCGCGCTGACATAGGCCAAGGCACTCTAAAGCCCGAAACTGAATGTCGATATTGCGCTCTTCGATGCCTTTTTCCAGGAGGGCGCGCATTTCTTTGCCGCCTCTGGGGCCACAACTATCGCTGCCATCTTCTTGATATTCATTGATACAGACGCGAATAGTGGCCGGGCTCGGGGCTTTTCGCACTTTACGCAGACGCGCTTCCATGGGGCGTAGAACGTCAGGGTGAGTCAATATTTGGGGCTCCGGTTGTGGTTTGGTGTAAGAGTTAGACCTATTTACGCGATTAATTGTGGCTATATTGGATCCACTAATGGGTAATATTGGATCCAATAGGGTAATTTAACCCTATTTTATCCATGGGTTAAAGTCCCTATTTTTCGATTTTTTAAAATTTATTGGAAAAATTACTATTCTGCAGCTCTGAGCATTTTGATGTTATTTGATTTACCCTTATGTTTGCTGAATAAGTCGAAATATTGGAACGCCGCATTGGCATGTTCCCGCATCACAGACTCGGCCCGTGTGCCGTGCCTCGCATCCATGGCGTCGAAAATAACATGATGTTGAAAATGCGCCATCTGCAACCGCTTGAACTCGCCTTTAAGATTTCCAATATCGACGGCTAGGGAATTAATTGAGGCAAAAGGCAGGTGATCATTGCGCGCAATGGCGCTGTTCAAAGCTGCATTGTCACAAGCGCTTAAAACGATCGAATGAAAGCGTATATTTAAATTGTGAAAAAGGTCTATATCCTCTTCTAATAAAACACCTTTTTCAAATATATCATCCCCCGCAGAGAGGCATTCCTCGAGGGCTTTTCGCACCTCTCTAGTTAGGCCTTTCTCGGCCACCAAGCGGGCCGCGAGTCCTTCAAGAGTACCCCGCACATCGATACCATCACGGATCTCTTTTTCTGTAATTTCGCGAACAACATAACCACGCCCTGCTAATTTTTGCAGTAACCCTTCTTGCTCTAAAATACGGAACGCCAATCGGACAGGTGTTCTGGAAACGCCGAGCCGTTTAGAGATCGGGATCTCGGCCAGCCGCTCGCCGGGTTTTAATTCCCCATCGGCGACCATTTTGCGAAGTGAAACAAGAACCTGCTGGCCTTGGTTACTCATGAGATAGTCCTAAATCGGTCAATTTAATATTCCACATGATAACATTTTTGATCAATGACAAAAAGGTTTGATTCGACTTTTGGGATCCAATTTGTATAATAACTCGAGAATTCGGCTCGTTTCGGCAAAATTACTGCCATGCCGCAGATTGTCTACAGAGAAAAGGATCGTTTTGGTGTTTTTGCAGAATTACTGGTATGCCGTCGGCTGGGACAGCGAAATTCAGCGCAAGCCTTTGGCGCGTACCATTTGTAATGAACAGATCGTATTTTACCGGAAATTAGATGGTAGTTTGGTCGCGCTGGAAGATTGTTGTCCCCACCGTATGTTAGCTCTTTCCAAAGGCCACCTCGAAAAAGATGACATCGTTTGCGGCTATCATGGCCTAACCTTGAACGGCAACGGCGTTTGCGTTCATATGCCGGACGGAAAAAACCCACCCAAAAAATCTCTGGTCAAAAGTTATCCCATAGTCGAGCGCCATCGCTTTGTTTGGGTGTGGATCGGTGATGTTGCAGAAGCGAACGAAGCTCAAATCCCGGACCTAACCTGGTGTTCGGATCCAAAATGGGTGTCGGATGGCCAGACTTTCAATATCAAATGCGATTATAAGCTGCTGGTGGATAATTTAATGGATCTCACTCATGAGAACTATGTCCACCCGACCAGCATTGGTCAACAAGAGCTCATGGAAGCACCAATTGACACTATTTCTGATGATAAAACCGCAACCGTCACGCGCTGGATGAGAGATATCGTACCGCCGCCTTTTTGGTCGGCAAATTTGAAATCCGATCAGAATTGTGATCGCTGGCAAATATGTAATTTCTCCCTGCCGGCCAATGTGATGATTGATGTTGGCGTTGCAGTGACAGGTACCGGCGCGCCGGAAGGTGACCGGTCACAAGGCATAACAGGTATTGTGCTTAACCTTATGACGCCGGAGACGGAAACAACGACATGGTATCACTGGGGCATGGCACGTGATTTCGATATTACGGATCATGGC